>RCUE01000020.1_pt1 | contig 126562 bp, 153 predicted proteins | sample 2166111 | NCBI WGS metagenome assembly RCUE01 (sample SAMN09930795, study PRJNA488358) | compost metagenome | feature: garden; material: soil; isolation source: compost soil in phenylacetonitrile-enriched culture | place: Germany: Experimental Botanical Garden Goettingen | collected 2016-01-27 | reverse complement strand
AGCGTAGAGCCGCAATGGTCTCCTGGGTTTCTCCTGAATAAGAGACGGCAAAGGCCACATCCTCCACTCCGAGCGAGGAGGCAGAGGTAATCTGCATGTGAGAATCTGCGAAGGCGGTACTATTCTTGCCAATACGGATCAGCTTCTGGTAAAAATCCTGTGCCACAATCGAGGATGTCGCCATCCCATAGAGATCAATACGGCTTGTGGCTGACAGCCATGCAATGGCCTGCTCTAGCTTGCCCAAATCCAGCAACCGGGTCGTGTCTGCAATGGAGGCCGTATGGTTTGCCTGAATAGCCTGCACGATACGGGAAAGTGAATTTCCAGCCACAATGTCCTGATAGGATTCTTCACCTGTAAGGTTGGAATGGGACAACTCGGCGGCCAGCTTCATTTTGAAATCAGGATACCCTTTAAAATGGAGTGATTTGCAAAACCGTGTAACGGTTGTGGCACTCACACCGCAACGCTCTGACAGTTCCCGAATACTCAGATGTAGCACATCCTCCGGGGCTTGTAGGATAGATTCCGCCAGCTTACGCTCTTGTACAGGCAACTGCTCCAGTCGATGGGATAATGTATGAAGAATGGGGGACATGAGCTGTGCTCCTTTAGCTATATAATGCTTTTGTGAAAAAAAGTATCATTTAATTAAATGGAATTAAGAAAAATATTTTCGTGTATATTGTAAAATAATTACGCACTTCATACAAGAGGGGAGAGGCTGATCACTTTCAAGTGTAGCTTCTATAAACGAATAATAAATGCAGAAAAATTTGTAGAAGTTATCATACATTAATTTACATTTTGCGACTTTTACTTACAAAACAACCTATTGACTTGTCTCTTCAATGGAGGAGTATAATTGAATATAGTTCCAATCAAGGAATTTTACTAGGAGCTTTTCAAAGGGCATCGTTGGATGGAAGAGTAGGATCTCATTCACAAGGAGGAGTTTGCTATGCAAAGCCAAGTGATTGAAATGATCAGCGCAGTCAAGGAAGATCCTGAACTGGTCGCAAAGCTGGATGGACATTCGGACATTATTCATGATGCGGGACTGGATTCGTTGCAGTTGGTTCATTTCATGCTGCAAGTGGAGGATGCATTTGATGTGGAGATTGATTTTGATTCCTTTGAGCTGGAGCATTTGAGCTCGGTAGATGCGTTTTGCAGCTACATTCAGGGGATCAGCGATGCGGAACAAGCGCCGCATCTGGAGGGAATGGAGACGGTCTGACGTACAGCTAGGTACATGTGCCTGAAAATCCATTAAACGAGGTGTTAGCATGCAGCCCAAAAGCAATGTGCTGATTGATGAGAAAGCGTTCAAGCTCATCAAGCGTAACCTGAAAAACGCTTCTGTATCTTACCGTAACGCCACACAGGACCCTGCTTTCAAAACGGACATGCCCCAGACGATCGGCATTAAGCTGACTAACCGCTGCAACCTGAGATGTACGCACTGCTTTGAATGGAACGAGGAAGGCTACCATCACCAAATGGATAAAGAAGAACAAAACATGGATCTTGCTCCAGACATGCTCCGGCAAATTTTGAGCGAAACCAAGGAAGCCAAGTCCAGACTGTACATGTGGGGCGGCGAACCAATGTTTCATCGGCGTTTTGATGAAATTTTGGACGTGCTGGCGGAAGATCGGCGCGAAATGACCTTTTGTACAAATGGATTACTTATTGATAAATATTTGGACCGGATTTTGGATTTGTCCGAAAATCTGGAGTTATTAATAGCGATTGAAGGTTTTGAAAGAGAACACGACCTAATTCGCGGTAAAGGCACCTTTCAAAAAACAATGCGGCAGATGGATAAGCTGATTGAACTGCGCGACCAGGGATTGTACAAGGGACGGGTAACTGTCCATGCGGTCATTAACGATAACATGATCGGACGGATGTACGAATTTCTGCAAATGCTGGAGGACAAAAGGCTGGATCTGGTGCTGCTGACGTTCCCCTGGTACATTTCCAAAGAGACCTCCCTCAAAATGGATGAATATTTTACACGTAATTTTTCTTGGCTCCGACAACTCGAAGAAAAAAATATTAGTAGCTGGCATGCTTTCAAATATAAAATCAACCCGGATAACATCGATCCTCTGATGCAGGAACTACAGCGGATCAATGAGCGAGTATGGAACATTCGCGTGCGCTATCAGCCCGGTTTGGATTATGAGGAAATTGATAAATTTATACATGGCGAGGAAATGGTCAGCCGTTGTTCCAATCATTGTTTGGCGCTCACCTCCAGAACAGATATTTTACCAGACGGGAAGGTCATGCCTTGCAAATTTTTCAGTGAGTTCACGATTGGAAGCATGCGTGAGCACAGTCTGAAGGAGATATGGAACTCGGAAGCGTATGAGAAAACCCGTCAAAAGATTAATCATGAAGGATTGACTCCGGTGTGCTCCAAATGCAGCGTATTGTATCTGCACGGGGCAGGCTCTCTGAAATACATTTAGCTTTCTATGAATGTTGTTTGTTACTGGATGGAAGAGAGAGGGATGATGATAAGTCGTGACGACTAAAACAATTAACCTTGTGGAAGCGCTTGCGCATGAACGGGACCATGGAGTCCTGATTTGGCTGTTTAATATCGGTGCAGAGCAAGTATGGCATCCATCCCCCCGCAAGGGGGGCATGGTAGACCGGGATGAACAGCAGGTCGTAAACCGGATGGAGGAAATGAACCTTCTGCTATGTCGAAGTCAGGATGTCATTGTACTTCGGGAATATCCGGATGAGGCGTTTCTGGACATGCTTCAACGGTTGGGCTTTAGCCTGCCGCGTATTGAGGTGCCAGAGCCTTCTGATCCGCTAACGCCGATTTCAGAGCTGGTGCTGGCGGATGAGGCGCTTTTGGCACGACTGCGTACGGTTGCAGATGCAGGCCACAGCAGCAGTGGAGCCAAAGCGTGGCTCGTCCCCTATGCGGTCACACCGCAGGAGGAAGCGATTGCGGAGCTTTGCGGGCTGGAGTTGATCGGCGCTCCATCCGCGGTCAGTGCTCAGGTGAATGATAAAATATTCAGCCGCCTGACCGCGCAAAAGCTTGGTTTTGCTGTCAGCGAAGGCGCTGTATGTACAGACGAATCGGCGATCCGCAGGGAGTGTGCCAGACTGGCTGACTTATCGGATGGACCTGTGAAGCTGATTATCAAGCAGCCGCACGGTGCCTCGGGACAAGGCATGTATATGCTGGACGAGCTGTCCAAGCTGGACACGCTGCTGAGTGTGATGAGGCGTTTTGGCGGCTCGTCGCCATCATCCGGCGGCTGGCTGGTGGAGCGCTGGCACAATAAGCAGATGGATCTGAACTACCAGCTCTGTATTGACGAGGGCGGTGGTGTGACGATGTTTTCGCTAAAAAGGCAAAACGTGGATGGCACCGTGTATATCGGATCTCAAGTGCCGGCTGAGATTGGCGATGCGCTGGAGGAAGAAGTGAGACGCTGCGCCTATCAGCTGGGTACGTATCTCTATTCCATTGGATACACAGGAATGGCCTCTATTGACGGTTTTGTTGACGAAGAAGGTTTGCTGGTTCCAGTCATTGAGATTAACGGTAGGTTTACGTTGTCTACCTATATTTCGTTTTTGTCATCCGTCCTGGGAGAGCAGCACAAAACATTATCCCGTTATTATCGCAACGTTACCGCCACACCTCTCACCTACAGCCGCTTGTGCGGGCTGCTCGCGGAGGAAGGCTTGCTCTATACGCCCGAACGTCCAGAAGGGGTGTTTGTGTATACAGCGGGTACATTGTCTGGTATCCCTGTGAAGCGGGGCTATGTGAACCGGATTTTCACACTTATTTTGGCAGACAGCTGGCAGGAAGCTGATGCGTATGCGCACAAATTGGAAGGTATCATTGCTGGATTAGGATGCTCATAAATGGGAGGGAATCAAGAATGAAAACAGATGTATACCATGTAGTACCCTTGCTGGAAAAGATTTTGAAGCTGGCTCCGGGCGAGCTGGAACAGTTGACTCCGGATCAAGATTTGCGAACCTTGGGGCTGAATTCCTTATCCGCTGTGGAATTAATTGTAGAGTTGGAAAATGAGCTTGATATTACGATGGAGGACGACGATCTAGTGCTGGAGCATCTATCTACACTGCAAGGCATTGAGCGTCTGCTGAGCAAATATGCATAAGGGCGCCGAAAAGACAAGGTTGATGCAGGGATCCGATATGGAGACTCGTCAAAATTCCGTTGTGGACTATGGTACAGAAGAAGTGGCAAACGCTCTTCCAGGGAAGCATTGTGTATATTCTTCCCTGCGTACCTCATTGCGGAGGTACGGGGTGACCATGGCCGAATCCGAGCTATTCATGCTGTGTGGGAGTATGTGCGCAGAGTATGGTGGAGATTTGAAGCGCTTCGGGCCTGAGAAATATCCGGAGCAGCTTCAAGAAATGGCAGCCAGTGGTGGACCTGTTATTCGGGTGGAACCGTGGGTCGCTGGTGTCAGTGATGAAACCGACTTGTTGCGGGTACTTACATCGGGCTACGGTACCATGCTGCATACGTCAAGCACCGCTTTAACCTATCACGATGTATATGTGAAAAATTACCCAAGGGGCCACGTGATTGAGTTGTGCGGGTTGGACTTGCAAGAACGGACAGCACAGGTGAATGATAGCTTCCTGCTCGATTCCTCGGGACATGCCATGACTTATGTGGGCTCAGCCCGGCTCGACGATCTGATGCAGGGCATTATTGAGTATGCATGGCTGGTGGAGCAGCCTGCCCCGCTTTCGCCAAGTGAGATGCATGCTGCGTGTGCTCATCATATACGACAGTATTTGACTGGACACGAAGCCATCTGGAGAGGCGTACCTACGTCTAATGAGTCGGTCAGTCAAACGGGGAAAGCTGTAACAGGCAAGCAGGTCAAGCGGGGAGATGAGGGGTACCGGGCATTTGTTGATGACTTCCGTCTGTTGGCAGACATGGAGGATCAGGATTTTCGGACGTACTGTCATGAAATCTATTACAATCTGCGATTGGGCAGTGCTCTTCATTTGACGGATTATACAGCTGATTATTGCCTGCTGCACCAAGCCACGCTGGGGCCACAAACACAGCATGTAATTGAATTGGCACAGGGGCTGTACGCGGATTGGCACAAGCTTAATCTGCATATTTACAAAACAGGGCTTCAACTGCGCAAGCATCGGATGCCTGAGATTACGGAACGAGCTTTGCATTTAATTGAAAGACAGCGGCATATGCTGGAGGAACTGATGATTTTAGCAGAGCAAGCAGCCGAGTAGTCCAAGCATTCGGTCGTATCAGACCGTTCATCCAGGTGTCCTGCACAGAGGAAAGAGGAGGGGGATTAATTGCCGTCCATTACATTAAACCAATTGTCGAAAACATTTACGTACTACAAAAAGGAGCCGGGCGTGCGCAAATCGTTGCAAAACTTGTTCAGGCGTGAGCAGCTGACCAAAGAGGCTGTGCAAAATGTCAGCTTTAGCATTGAGGAGGGGGAAATTGTCGGATTTCTCGGTCCAAACGGGGCAGGCAAAACAACGACGCTCAAAATGCTGTCTGGCATTCTCCATCCCACGGACGGGGAGGCATCGGTACTCGGCTTTACCCCGTGGAAACGACAAAAAGAGTTTAAACGTCAATTTTCCATTGTAATGGGACAGAAAAACCAGCTCTGGTGGGATTTGCCTGCAAGCGAGTCATTCGAGCTGAACAAGCTTATCTATGAAATCGATGAAAACCGTTATAAAGAGGCACTGGATGAACTGGTCACTCTGCTTGGGGTGGAGGAGCAGCTTCATGTGCAGGTTCGGCGGCTGTCTCTCGGCGAGCGTATGAAAATGGAACTGATCGCCGCGCTGCTGCATCGTCCACGGGTCATTTTACTGGATGAGCCGACCATCGGACTGGACCTTGTTTCTCAGCGGCGGATTCGAGAGTTTTTCAAAGCCTATAACCGCACCCACCGGACGACCATCCTGCTGACAAGCCATTATATGAAGGATATTGAGGATTTGTGCAATAGATCCATCATTATCAGCGGGGGCAGATTGGTCTATGACGGAGACTTACACAAGGTGAACGAGGTCATCGGTGCCCGTAAATTGCTCAAGGTTCGACTGGAGACCCTTGTATCCAACCTAACGTTGGCGAGCCTCGGCAAACTTCGCTCCAACTCGGAGCTGGAGGCGGTATTTGAGCTGGATGCAGAAGATACCTTGGCTTGGTCCAAAAAGATTTTGGACGCACTGCCTGTCGTTGATTTTACGATTGAGGACGTCCCGCTGGAAGAGGGGATAGCCAATTTGTACGATGGGGGCAGGCTGGCCGATGCGAAATAACAAATATGTGAAGGTACTCCAGCTTGGCATGCAAAACGAAATGGAGTATCGGGCTAATTATTGGCTCCAAATGGCGGGATTTATGCTGCCGATCATGACGCAAATTTTTCTCTGGCTAGCTGTATTTGGTTCTTCGGGACAAGCAAGAGTGCTGGGTTATTCTCTGCCTGAAATGCTAGTGTATGTGGTCATGGCGGGAGTCACTGGAAAACTGATTGCTACGGGCTTTGAATACGAAATTGCTACAGATATCAAAGAAGGTGGACTGGCAAAATTCATGGTACAGCCTGTGCATTATTTCGCTTACCGTTTTTGCCGGTTTATCGGAGGCAAAGTCATACAGTCCGCGGTCGTGCTGCTGGCGGCTGCTATTTTGCTGTTATGTCTTAGCCTGGAAGGACAAATCAGCTTCGGGCTATCGTACATCTTGCTTTACATATTGGCGTTGCCGGGAGCGCTTGTGCTTAATTTTGTGGTCTATTATGCGCTGAGCGGCATAGCCTTTTGGGTGACGGAATCGGCGGGACTATTTTATACGCTGTCGCTTGTCATTTACGTAGCTAGCGGTACCGTGTTTCCGCTGACGATTTTTGGAGATGTTTTGGCCCGTCTGTTCAGTCTGCTACCGTTCAGCTACACCGTATTTTTTCCGGTGAATGCGTTGACGGGCAAGCTGACTGTACTGGAAGCCGCTAAAGGCATTGGCGTACAATGGCTCTGGATTGTAGCGCTGGCGGCCCTATCACGCTGGGTGTGGCAAGCCGGGGTCAAACGCTTTGTCTCGGTGGGGGGGTAACATGAAAAATGTTTTCCGAAACGTTAGGCGCTACATCAGACTGTACTGGAAGTTTGTCCAGTTTTCCGTCATGTCGCAGATGGAATACCGCATTAATTTTATAACTGCATTTCTGGTTGAAACGGCTTATTTACTCATCAAGCTGCTGTATGCATCGGTTCCATACCGCGCCGGGACGGACATTAACGGCTGGTCTCCCGACGCCATATTGTTATATATCGGCGTGTTTACGATGATGAGCGGATTTTATAGTGGATTGTTCTATAGTAATTTTACAAGCCTGCCTGACAAAATTCGTACCGGCTCACTGGATGTGCTCATGACCAGACCCGTATCGTTGCAATTTATGGTGACACTGCGTCAATTTGAACTAGGCTATACCGTGCCGAATGTAATTGGCGGCGGAATTATGACAGGGATTGGCTGGTATCGACTCGGATTGCCGTTTAATTTTGAAACCGCGGGAGGGTTCTCTGTGCTGCTCGGATGCGGAGTGCTTACGGCATACTCCGTATTTTTGCTCCCCCAACTGCTGGCCTTCTGGATTATCCGCACGAACGGCGTTACGGAGCTGTCCAACAGCATTTTCGAGACAAACTATGTGCCGATGGCCGTGTACAGTAATCTGATTCAGCGTATCGGTTTGTTCGTGCTTCCGGTGTTTGTCATTTGTAATTTTCCGCCCATGTTCATTCTCGGCAAAATGGAACCCGGGTTGGTGGTATGGGCATTTCTCGCACCTCTCTGGCTGCTGGCGATCATCCGCCTGATATGGCAGTTTGCTCTACGTGATTATACGAGCGCGAGTCAGTAGCGCTACCGTGTAGTGGGCCAATAATGAAGCAGGAAAGGAAGCGAATCATATGAATGCGATACCGAATCAGCGTCATTTGTATATGGGAACATTCGAAGCGGAGGCTTACTGGCGGGATGCCCAGTTAGCTTCCCTGCCAGCCCTGCCTGACCGGGCTTCTTCAGCGATTGTAGCAGCCATGGATGAACTGCTGTTCAGCTTTTGCCAGCCGGGAGATGCGTTATTGACCCGTTATGCCATTTCGCCCGTACATCGTCAGTATATCGCGCAGTTGGGCTTTCATCCGGCTGTCAACGAACGGGATTTGACCGATGGCATGGAGCGTGCAGGCAATGTATCGACCGCTTCCGTATTTGAACTGCTGGGCAGTCGCAAGGCCGATGCCGGAGAGGGATTTCCTCAACTGGAAGGCTGTGTGCTTAGCCCGTTTGCGGGTTTACCGCATGTGGAGGAGGCTGCACGTGCTTGGGGTATAACACTGCATCAGCCGCCGCTGGAAACGATTCGCAAGGTAAATGCCAAAACGTATTCCTCTGATCTGAAACGCAGCCTTGGTCTGCGCAACCCGGGCTATATTGTGACTTCGTTTGCAGATGTCGCTGAGGCGGGGCGTAAGCTGCTGCGGGATGGAAGCTTTTTAATCAAGGATGATTTTGGCGTATCGGGCAAAGGAAACCTGCACATTACCTCGACACAAATGCTGGACCGGATCGTGTCGTATTTACGTGGACAGGAGCGCAAAGGCAAACAGGTGCTTTTCCTTTTGGAGCCTTTCCAGGAGAAAGAGCAGGATTTTTCATGCCAATTTACGATTGGTGATAATGGAAGTGTCGATATCATATCTGTACAATGGCTGGCTAACACACAATTCTCCTATCGGGAATCCTTGTCGCCGGACGGGGCTTTTTTGGAGCGACTGGAGCGCGAGGGCTATTTTAGCTTAATGCAGGACGTGGGGCGGCAATTGTATCAGGATGGTTATTACGGCGATGTTTGCATTGATTCCATGACACTTCGTGGTGGGAAGCTGGAGCCTATTATCGAAATTAATGCCAGAAAGTCGATGAGCTTGATCAAGCATCAGCTTGATACTTTTCTGGCCGGAAAAAATATGCGTGGCACGCTGACGAATTATTCACTGTCCCATGATGGCAGTCTATCCTATGAAGAACTGCTGGAGGGGCTGAAAGGTGAAGGATTGCTGTTCACAGGTGAACGTGAAGAAGGTGTCATGCCTCTGGGTGCCAATACGTTATATGTGAACACAGGTGGACGAGATGGCGAGAACAAGATTGTGGGCCATACAAGCACGCCAAGCAGAAATGCAACCGGGCGCGGAGGCAGATCGCCTGCCAAGCAGGTCCGTGTGAGTGGGATTGGGGCCAGCGATGGCGGATCAGAAGGGAACGGCATGGCTAAGCCGGACTTGAATGGTAAAAAAGAAACGGGTGGAAGCGAAAGGGCACGAGGCAAGGGGCGCCTTTATTTGGAACTGGTTGCCGCGAGCGATGAGGAAAAAATGCGATTGACTACAAAGCTGGAGCGTTTTTTGGCAGAGCATCATTTTACAGTGCTGAATTAAACGGGAGGCGTATGAGCATGCGTAGGAGTACCGATAAGCTTATGAAGGTAACGATTTTATGTTCCGGTTTCGGATTGGGCTTTTATACCCCTGGCTTGCTGCTGCAAGCGGGTCTTCGCAGGCTGGGCGTGGATGCGGCGATTCATGTATTTGAAAATGTGCTGCCAGAATCGGCCCGTCTCAAGGTCGACAAAAGTCGCAAAGCTTACCATGACAATTTTGCGGTGGCCTTAATGTCGCAGAAGGTTCCGCAGGATATGCGTAATTCACTGGATCTCGCTGCGATGGAAGTGCTGTTGAACCAATGGATGGAGGAGGATCGGCGGTATTTTATATGCTTATCCGGTCATTGGATGTATGTGTTGGAGGAGTATCGCAAGCGCAGAGAACCTGAGTCGGTGCATGTGGACATCGTGTACATGGATTCGACGCCTTCCCCATCTTGGAAGAATCTAGCCAAGCATAATCCGCATTTTGCAGATGGCTGTGGAGAAACGACCTTTTTTGAAAATGATAACAATAGAGTCAGCTACTATATTGATATTCCGGCTGTGGAGTATGTTCCGTTTGAAGAACGGCAATCCCGCTTATTCGTACATGGCGGCGGTTGGGGGATGGGCACCTACCGTGACAAGGTTGGACGGTTAGAAGAAGCGGGCTGGGAGCTGGATCTGCTGTTGTATGATCAGGATCAACCGGATGAACAGCGGGACAGTATACGCTATTTTCAGATGGATCCGCAGTGGAGGACATGGCAGCGAAATGAAGCCGGGGAGCATACATTTCCACCTTTCGGAGAGGTGAAAATAGGTGATGAAACGGTGTATCAGGTCGGACCGGATTACCATTGCATGCTGGACCGAGCATGTCATGCCCAGGCCATTGTCAGCAAGCCCGGTGGCGGCAGCCTGACCGATTCGTTTGCTACAGCTACTCCGCTGATTATGCTGGAGCCGTTTGGCGTGCATGAGAAGCATAATGCGGATCTATGGGAACGTCTGGGGTTAGGCATGCGCTACGAGACATGGATAGAAACCTATGGCGCCAGTGCCCAGATCCTGGAGGAAATGCATCGGAGAATCGTAGAGCTGCGCAGTCGGACGCCACGTTATATAGAATCCTATGTGAAGAGCATTCAAGTGCCATCAGGAATGGAGCAGGGATCATGAACGCTGCCGCGGCTGCGCAAGAACCTGCGATGCAAGATATTCGCTTCGGGATCATTGGTTGTTCTGCCATTGCCCCTCGTGCGTTGCTGGAACCGATCCGACATGTTGCAGGAGCACGCGTGACCGCGCTTGCGAATCGTACGGTTGCCAAGGCCCAAGAAATGGCAGAACGTTATGAAGTCAATGTCGTTTATGGTCATGCTGAGGATATGCTTAAAGACCCGGACATCGACGCTGTATATATTGCGCTCAGCAACGATTTACATGCTGAGTGGATCGGCAGAGCCTTACAAGCTCACAAGCACGTGCTGGTGGAAAAACCGTTATGCCTGAATACAGCTGATCTGGCTCCCTTGGCGGCTATCGTCGAACAGAGCAACGCTTATCTGCTGGAGGGAGTCATGGTGCAGCATCACCCTTGGCAGCGTGAACTGCGAAGAATCATAGAATCAGGTCGTTATGGTCGCTTATGCTCCATAGAAACGAGTCTATGCATTCCGGCAAAAGAAGGGCATGCGGACAATTACCGATCCCGTCCGGAGCAGGGTGGGGGATGCTTTTGGGATTTGGGTGTGTACTGGCTCCAGTTTCTTCAGGCCGTTGTTGGATTGGAGCAGGCGGAATTCCACAGTCAATCGGATTTCGCTGGCCCTCATGGTTGTGACTGGACATTTCACGCGCAAGCCCGTTACCCGAGCGGACTAGAGGCATCTGCCCTCTTCTCATTTGAGCGTCCTTATCGCTGTGCTCATGTACTGACCTTTGATTCGGCAGTAGTCACCTTAAAGGATTGCTTTCGAGCGAATTTGGGATTCTATAAAATGACACTCAAGACGGAAATAAAGAAGGATATCGCGGTGAATATATCGGATGTGGAAGCACGGTCCGCGTTATCACAGTCATCTTTGCCTACTAAAACAGTTTTTGAGCCTATGAACTATTATGTCAATCAGTTGGATGCCTTCTGCAGCATCATCCGGGGTGAAACGGAGCCTATTCCATTTCATGAGGCTGCTGAACGCGTCAGACTGCTGGCAGCTATTCATAAAGCAGCGCGCTCAGGCGAGGCGATCTATGCAGTATAAGTATGGTCGCGGTTTTCAATCGGTGAGATTCGAATAATGCAAAATACGGAATATCCAAGCAAAGAGAGGAGGGGATTCAGCAGATGGATCAAAAGGACGAAGTTTTACTGGAGCGATTCGGCGAGCATCCGACACCCTTTTATTATTATGATGGAGACGCGCTGCATGCTCACGTCAGCTCGTTGCTGGCCCGGCTACACCCGGCCGTGCGTGTACATTACGCGCTCAAGGCTAATGGTAACGTGGCCTTGGCTGGATTGCTGCGCTCGTTAGGTTGCGGTGTCGAGATTGCTTCGGCTGGAGAAATGTTCGTCGCCATGGAGGCCGGGTATGCTGCGGAGGACGTACTGTACGCTGGACCGGGGAAAACAACACCTGAGCTGCGTGAGGCGATAACCTGTGGGATCGGCTGCATTCATGTCGAATCGGTGAGAGAGCTGCGTCTACTGGAGGACATTGCCGCCCAAACGGGCGTGTTTGTCAGGGCTGCGGTTCGAATCAATCCCGATAATGACCTGTCGGGAGCAACGATTAAAATGGGCGGTGTTCCGCGCCCTTTTGGAGTCGATGAAGGGCAGCTGGATCACTTTTTCAAGGTGCTGGAAGATTGCCCGCACGTATATTTTCAAGGCATTCAAGTATATACAGGTACGCAAATGCTGAAAGCGGATCAGATTTTAGCTTCATTTGCGAATACCTTGCAGTTGGCAGAACGGGTGCAGGCTCAGTATGGTGTGGCGATGCATACGATCAATTTGGGCGGCGGGTTTGGTGTACCTTATTTTGCCCATGAGCAGCCGCTCGATATGGATCACGTCATTGATGGACTTAACGCACTCGCGGAGCAGACCCGATCCCGCATGCCGGGGGTTAGGCTGATCATCGAAAGCGGTAGGTATCTGGTCGCTCAATCAGGCATGTATGTCTGCCGGGCGTTGTATACCAAGGAATCCAAGGGAGAGAAGTTTGTCGTAGCTGATGGCGGCATGAACCACTACGTCGCAGCTACCTTTCGGGGACGCCGTTTAAGGGACAATTACCCTGTGCGAATTATGCGCAGACAATCAGCAGAGGTTTCTACGGAGCTGGAGACGGTAAGCATTGTTGGTCCGCTGTGTACACCCGAGGATTGTATAGTGAAAAAAGCGGAGCTGCCCCCGATTCAAGAGGGCGATTATATTGCTTTTCCGAACGCAGGAGCTTATGGATTGAGCTACAGCCCATTATATTTTTTGGGACATGCTACTCCGGCGGAACTGCTCGATTATCGCGGGAAAGTGCATATCATTCGTGAACACGGTGATCGCACGGACCTTCTGCATCATCAGCGCATGATTGCGTTGCCTGAGGATGTAATGTAAGTATGTAAAAACGCCAAAATCATGGGATCCGGTATCAAATGGATCTGTGATTTGGCGTTTTTTCATTTTCAGTATTGTAGTATCGATTTAACGTGATTTGGAACTGCGTATTTCCTGACGGACAAGCTGCCATACCATAAAGATCAGCACAAGGGCTTGTGGGGTAAATGTTTCCCAAGTTGGATACATTCCCAACCAGCTAATGGATGGAAGCGAGGACGCGGTGTGTCCCGGAAGCTTGCCAGCCACCTGAAGCGAATGAATACTTTCACCCAGAAAACGAAATACGAGATAGTAAATCAGTACAGTGGCGGTCAGGAAAAAGGCGCGAATTGGTAACCGTACACTGAACTTGATGATTGCAAATGCAAGAACGACCAGTATAACCGTTGCCGAGCCAATGCCGATCAGCAATTGCGAGGTTTCGATGGCTGGAGCCATACCGATATAAAAAATAGCTGTCTCGGCCCCTTCACGTAGAATCGCGAGCGCAGAAACCGCAAAGAGCGACCATAGGCTACCCCGTACCAGCGCATTGCCTACGCTGTTTTCCACAAAGCGGTTCCACGCAGCAGCATTGGATTTGCTATGCAGCCAGTTACCGACAGTTAGCATCAGCACAACAGCCACCAGCCCGGTGACACCTTCCAGCAGCTCACGCATGCTGCCCGATGCAGCAGCTGCCACCAGCGAGGTGAACAGCACCGCCAGTATTCCGCTTAGCACCAGTCCTGTACCAGCTCCTGCCCATATCCAGCGTCCAGCCACGGCTTCGCCGCTTTTTTTGGCATACGCCAGCAGAGCTGCGAGCACGAGGATGGCCTCCAGACCCTCACGCAGCAAAATCAGTGCGGCATCCCACGCAGTGTAAGAACGTTCTTCCGTCAACGGACGGAGCCTGTCCAGCATCTGATCAAGAGTCTGTATGGCTTTGTCTGTATTCGGTGGAGAAGACAGCAGATATCCGGAAGCCTCGGTCATTTCATTTTCAATCGCAGTGTAAGACGTCGGATCGGCAATTTGTACATGTCCTTCGACAGAAGGCCACAGAGCGATAAACTGCACTACCTTGTCAGCCGCTTGCTCTGATTGATTAGCTACAGCACCTTGGCGTGCGGATTTGAGCAAGGTGACTGCATCGCCCAAGGAAGCTGTCGAACCATTCGTCGTTCCGGTAGCCGTATTGCCTGTATTCGTTCCTTGACCTGTGTTCACAGATTTGCCCTGACTATAATCAGACAACAGAGTCGTTAATTCCTGCATTTCCCTGAGAGCCTGTTCTTGGCGAATGGGCTCAGCTTGCATGGAGATGCGAATGAGACTGATTTTAGTTTCGAGCGAACTGTATACCGGAAAATTGTCCAAACGAATCGGTGTTTCTACCTGATACCAGGCTTTGACGATTCGGTCGTAATCCACCCGGGCGGCAGCCCAATCGCCTTTTTGCATGGCAGCCAGACTGCCCTTCGCCATAGGAAGCAGTTTTTCCGCTGCTTTAGCTCCAGCCGGGGCTGGTTTGTCCCCTTCGGCAGCAGTGACGTACTCATTGACCGAGCGCGCTAGCACGGATAAGGCAGCTTTCGCTGATTCCCCGCCGCCACTGGCGAGTGTCTGCTCCGCATCGGTGAGTGCTTGATCTACAGTCGCGATGTGAGCTGAATCTCCACCATTTGTCTTGGCGGCCTCCCACAGCGTGCGGAATTCTTTCAGATCCTTGGAGGCTTCCGTCCATTGGGCTTGTCCCGCCTCCACCAGCGCTCCGCCCACTACAGGCATTAGCTGATCATTGGTGACAGCTTTGGCATCTGTTTGTGCAAAAGCGACCGACCCGGAAATGAACGGAGCTACGGTCAGCAGCAGAGCTGCCACCAGCACAAACACCCATCCCAAGCTTTTATTGCGCCGATTCATATAAATCCCCTTCCTTGCCTGCTGCTAAAATAACGTATCCCCGATGTAGCCGCCTTGCGATACACCCGGGAAGCAGGCGAACACCGCACTGCCTTTGTGTACAATGTATTCGTTCAGTTTGTCATTGCGTGCAAGCTTCTCCTGAATATGAACGAACTGCTTGAACAGATCACGCTGGTAGCTGATGAACAGCAGCCCGGCATCCAGCTGTCCAGTTTGCTTGTCCAATCCGCTTGAATACGAATAAGACCTCCGCAAAATGTTAATGCTTCCGTCCCCATGAGCCAAAGCCACATGAGAGGTAGGAGGCGTAACTGGCTTGCCTTCCGGATTTTTGGCCGCCAGATCAAGCTTGTCGAACTCCTTGACCTTACCGAGTGGGGCCCCGCTGCTGCGATGACGTCCAAAAGTATCCTCCTGGTCGCCCAATGTTGAGCGATCCCACACCTCTACCCGCATGCGTACGCGGCGTACAGCCATATAGCTGCCGTCGCCCATCCATGCTGGTCCGTCACTGGTCTGTGTCCACACCAGCCGATTCATCTCGTCTGCCTTGGAGGTGTCCGGGTTCCCCGTACCGTCCTTGAAGCCCAGCAAATTGCGTGGTGTGCTTCCCGCAGGATCAGCTTGTGCAGTCCGCTGAAAGCCTTCCTGCGTCCAGCGAAGCACCGCCGTTCCTCTGGCGATACGCGCCAAATTACGCAGGGCATGGAAAGCGACCTGCAAGTCATTGGCACATACCTGCACTCCGATATCGCCACCGCACCATTGCTCCTCCAGGGCATCCCCTTGAAAACGGGGCAGCTCACGGAACCCGGCAGGTTTAAGCCCTGCCAGGCCATATCGTCCATCAAAAAAGGATGGGCCCACACCAAAGGTGATCGTCGTGCGGGATGGCGACAATCCTGCCGCCTCGCCCGTATCGGACGGAGGGAGGTTGAGGTTTTCATTATCGTTGCCAAGGAGCACGCCAGAAGTCATTGTAGCGCTTGCTTCCGTCCAGGCTTTGAAGAGGCTACGCACCTGTTCCTTGTCGCTGGTTGTTAGATCGAAAGCGGCGAAGCAGATGAAATCCTGTGCCGGAGTCACAATACCTGCCTGATGCTTACCGTAAAAAGGGATAACATCTTTGGTGTCCGCATCCGTCATCATGCTTTCGAGACGTTGACCGGCTGACAGCACGGCTCCCACGCCCCCGCCGCCAAGCAGGAGGCCTAGTCCACCTACCCCGGCCAGCTTCAATAGGTCTCGGCGTGATACGGATTTGCTTTTTCCTGACGGATCATCTTTCACTAGCTTCGCATCCTTTTTTACCAGATCGCCCTGTTCATTATGGGATTCCGCATACTGCGGCTTTTCTTGCCCTTTTTGCCGCTTAAAGCCTTTCATATCATTACACTCCTAACAATTTCCCCATTTGGGACAACGGTTCTGCCAAGGCATCGAGGTTTTGGCTCAGCTTTTTAACTTCTTCCGGTTTCAGTTTTGTATACGATACATAGCCTTCTCCGTCCTTGAAAGGAGCCAACTCCTGCTGTAAGGCCGTAAAGCGCTCACCGATTTGTTTTTCCAACGCGGCATCTTTTTGGTTCAGATCTGTTTTCAAAATGTCATATATCTTTTGTGCGCCCTCTACATTGGCTGCAAAGTCGTACAAATCCGTATGGGAATATCGTTCCTCTTCACCCGTCACCTTCGAGGTAGAGACTTCATTCAACAACTCGACTGCACCCGTTACCATCAGGCTGGCGTCAATATTAACTGTTTCTACTTTGGCGCGCAGCAGCTTGGCATCACTCAGTAGTCGGTCGGAGAACTCGTCCATTCCTTTGGTTGTGTTTTCTTCCCATAATGTTTTTTCAATCCGGTGAAAGCCGCGCCAATCCGCTGCATCCACATCACCGTCACGTGCATCAATATTTGGGTCAAGATCACCCAGCGCTTCTGCAATTGGTTCAATCCGTTCATAGTACATGCGTGCAGGAGCATACAGCGCCTTGGCTTTATCCAGCTCGCCAGCTTTGACCGCGTTCGTGAATTCTTCTGTCTTCTTCACAAACGTATCGCATTGCTCGATGGCATAGGTGCGGTAAGCTGCTACCGCTTGATCAAAATTGGGAGCAGAAGCGGCAGGAGTCGTTGTCTGTGTTGTGGCTCCTGCATCTTTGGTCGTTGCAGCAGGCTGCTGAGTAGCAGTTCCGGTTTGTCCGCAACCTGCGAACAGAATAGAAGAGACCAGCACTCCGGCCGGTACGGCATAACGTAGTTTCATAATCAATGAACACCCTTTCTGGCCAAACTGGCCTTGAACCATAGTCTGTTGCGATATCTATATCAAATTATCATTTTGATAATGATTATCAGTCGCGGTTTTTCTTATCATAAGGCTGGCCCATATGCCTGTCAATACATAAATTAGACGCAGAGTCCAACCCTCCATCGAAGGGAGTTAGTAGGGTGCCTATGCCCATTTTTATCCGCATATTGAACCATACCTAAGCGCATGACATAAAATGTGTTGACTGTATCCCTTAACCTTGTTACACCACACAAAACCCGAGCAAGGAGGGGTGAAATTGACGAAGGGTAACGACCATAAAAACAAGTTTTTGTTAACTCACCGTGAACGTGAAGTATTTGAACTGCTCGTGCAGGACAAAACGACGCGTGACATCGCCGGACAACTATTTATTAGTGAGAAGACGGTGCGTAACCATATTTCCAACGTGGTACATTTTCAATGTCGGAAATAAAAAAGCGCGGTGCTTCTGCATTTGTTAAGTGGGACATACATTCTAATGAAAGGGTGATGACGTTAAATGAGCATGAACATTTTTAAAGCTACGAAAGGTAGTAAGGTCTGTTATATGGATCGTGGGGGTTATGATAAGGAGCGCGAATGGGCTAATAAGCATTTAGTTAAAGGACAAGTCTACACAATTGATCGGATTGAAATACACCAGTCTTCTACAACCGTCTATTTAGACGAGGTGCCAGATCATGGGTTCAACAGCATGTACTTCAATGATGTGTTTGAGGAGAAAAATGGGATTGATTACGGCAGGATACACCAATTAACAAACGCTGAATTCACGCACTTTGTTAAAGACAAATTGGAGAAGTCACTAGAATGGAAGAGATTAGAACGGTTCCTGATAACTATTGAGGATTTTGGATGTGATCAGAACGAAGATCCAGACCCACCTGTAATTGTTGTTGATGTGAAGGTCACAGGCAAGCTTTGGACATTTTGGTTCTCTACAGAAAGCGAAAAATATAACTATAGTATTTTAGGTGAAGACGAAGTAAACAGATATCTTGCAATTGAAAAAGGACAGCAGCCAGAATTACCTGGAGTATATGTATACAACCATTCTTAGGAATAGGTAGAGACCGATTAAACTCGGTCTTTTTTTTATTTCCTTTTAAATGGGGCATGATTTTCGGTTTTATTTGTCTTTAAAAATAAATTAAAAAAATATAGACAAAAATTTAAAATATCTATAAATCATTAGGTTTTATACGTGATATTCTTATAACATGGAAAACAAAGAGAGAGCAGCACCCGACACAAACACATGCCTGTTTGACGGTGGTAGGCGTAAGACGAGCGGCACCAGTTAGCCCCTTGCTATAAGACCTACAGAGAGCCGCAAGGGTAGGACAAGCGGGCATGTTGCTCTTTCTATTTTCACTACTCCACTCTTGTTAAAAAGCGCATTCCCCACGGTGATCCTAGCCGCTAAAGAGTGGATCAGGAGCGTAGGCCGGACGCGTAAGTAAGTACCGGATTCCAACAAAGCTTATATCATGATGTGGTGGCGGAATAGACGCAAGGCCGCGGTGCACGCCTCGCCCACATCGAAACCTAATCCAACAATTTTGAGACAGCCGTAAAGAGGGTCATAATACCCCATCAATAAGGGCGGCAGATTGTTCCGCACGTAATGCGGACTATAGCGATTGACGGTAACCGCCGTGAAATAATTACCGTCCTTATATGCTCCTTTAACTCAGTGGTTAGAGTTCGGTTCTTATACAGCCGCGGTCCTTGGTTCGAATCCAAGAAGGAGTATACGCACAGAGAGTAGTGTAAATACACTGCTCTTTTTTGTGCGCAAAAACAATAGAAAAGGAAGTGTTTTGTAATGAGTACAGAGGCAAGCGCAGTACGTAACGGCGGATTTGGGTATCTTGGTTCGGATAATATCTTTAAGGTGGTTAATACCGAGGCTGAGGCTCGTAAGTATAGCCCCACTGGTAGAGTAGTCAGCTTTGCAGGTCCACACGCGTATGGTAACCCTGTTGTCCCTACGGGCACAGGCGAGTATGACCAACTGGCTATCAAGCTGCATGCGGATGGTAGCCTGACTGAGAGCGAAGGTTTTACGATTCCGGCCCATATTGCAAAGGTAGTCAAAGAACTACAGTAATTGTTTTCCCCGGATCAGCTCCGGGGATTTTAATTAACCAAAAATAAAGGGATTTTAAAAACTGAATGGAGTTGTTTAAAGTGGTAGACAATTTAATTCCGGGTTTTGGTCAAGTGCTTTACATTAAGGATGCACAAGGTAATTTGGCTATTGTAGGACCTGAAAACCCATTGCCAATGAGTGGCGGCAGTGGTGGCGGTGGCGGCGCTGTTACAGTAGATAACATCACAGACGCAACAGCAGTAGGTAAGAGCGTACTTAAATCAGCAGATGCAGCAGCAGTGAGAACAGCAATTGGAGCAGGCACATCGAATCTAAAGGTTGGTACAACGGCGGCAGATGCCAAGGCAGGTAACTACGCTCCAGCAGTTGCGGATATCTCAGGAGCGACCGCACTAGGTAAGCAACTCATGGCAGTAGCAGACGCGGCAGCAGCTCGCACAGCTATAGGAGCGGGAACGCCAGTTAGTGCAGCTACAACAGCAGCAAACGGTACAGTGAAGCAGGCAGCAGCACAAGCCAATAGTGCAGCTACTGATGTGGCTGGTCTTGTTGCAGACTTTAATTCATTGCTTGGTAAGCTACGAACTGCAGGTATCTTGGCACCATAATACAACCATTTGGGGAAGCTTGTTTTCCTAATTCACATTGAACTTTATGGTGGAATATAATACACTAATAGTAGTGGAGATATATACATCATGGAGGCGTGTTTATGGAGAACATTCGTATTACCTATGAGTGGTTAAAGAGTGGCAGGAAAAAGGATGTTGTTCGCTATCCTGCTGGTATTGAAAGGCTCGGCTTGTCCGGCAGTGAATTCCGTGTGTATCTGTACTTAATGCAGAAGATAGGACCCGCTGACACTGCAGAGGCAAGCTACAATGAAATGGCTGATTATCTTAACCTTGATCGTAAGTCAGTGATGAACGGTATCAAAGGGCTTGAAAAAAGGAATCTTCTCCAGCGGTTTAAGAGAGAAACAGAAGGCGGTTTTAAAGAAGCTAATGCTTATGCTCTATTCCAAGCAGTAATGTCTGAATGAATGTTTATACATTATATACAAGAATATTGAATGCTAGAGGGGTGTAATTGTCCCCCTCTATTTTATTTCTAGCGGTGTATGATTGTCCCCCGCTAAACGCACGTTTTGTATTCTAGGGGGGGATGATTGTCCCCCGCTAGAGGGGTGTGATTGTCCCCCCAAGAAAGAAAGAAAGAAATATAAATAATAATATATATAATATATAGATCATTTAGAGTAACTAGATACATACATCGTTCTATGCATTATGCATACACAAGAACGGTGTATTTGTTGTTCATACATAAACAAATAGAAAGGGTGAAGAGAGCATGAAATATGAGGACAGTTATATCTATCAAATGAATCAGACTGAGGCTAAGGAAATGGTACAGTTGATACGTACCGAACGAACAAAGCTCACACTCTCTGCAGCACGTACACTACTCACGAGTGCAGGCCTGTCATACAACTACATCACACTGGAAGTCGATGGAGTTAATGAACAAGAGCTACAGGATGTTAGGCTGATGCAGCTTAGATGTACTGACCCTACTAAGGTCATGGTGTATCTCATACCCATAAGCAGTGAGTACCCATGAATGATAATGAACTGTTAAAGATATTCAATGATGATGACTGGATACCTGACACATTCTCAAGTGAATTGATACGTGATGCCATTGAACAAGAAGAGGTTAAACTATTCGCCGCTCAATACTATGAACGTTATGGATATGAACTTAATATAGCTCAACTGTTCTTTCTATCATCCCTGAACGATAAAGGGTTGAATCATTACCGAAAGATATTGGGGCTGAGGGCAAGAGATAGAGTATGTCATGACTTCATTCGATTGGATAGAGAATAAAAAATAAATAATTTTTCTGATTTTTTAGAAAAAAATAAAAAAATATTTTTTAAAAAAAGTTTGGGTCCCTCTGAAAAATAAAAATTTTATTGCGGGTGCTCACGACCCCGATTTTGATCAATTTTTTGAATTTGAAAATCCATAGCGTTTTAGGTACCTAGAAGCCCCGTAGAGGGCTTTTTATATTTTTCCTACATCTAACTCCTACTTAATATAAAGAAGGCTTAAAACGCTCAATATGAAAGCGAGAGGGTTATATATGCCGAAAGCAACGACATTGTACAAGGAAGAAGTGGGAACGAAAGATATTGCTGAAATAATCGGCAAGTCAACTCAATGGGTTTCGCAGTTAACCCGTGAAGGTGTATTGCAGAAGAAAGGTCATGGAAAGTACAGGCTGGACGAAACAATACAGGCTTACATAGCCTATGTAGTCGGTGAACAGGGTGAAACAAAAACCCGTATCGGTGACGAAAAGGCAGACCTTACCCGGATTAAAAAGGAAATGGCTCAACTGGAACTGGATGAAATGCGTGGTAATCTCCACAGGTCAGAGGATATACAGCAGGCTTGGGGCGATATGCTTGTTGAATTCCGCAAACGGGTGACCGCCTTGCCATTCTCGCTGGCGAATAAGCTGGCGTACCTGTCAGACGAAAAGGAAGTGCGCGAAACGCTTAACACTGAACTGGTAGCCGCTCTTAAATCTCTGTCCATGATGGAATTGAAACCACAAGAAGGTGAAAATGATGGGTGATACGCAAAAGAAACAAACGTATGACCTTTTAAATAGAACGTTGAAGCTTGTTGCCGCTCCAATCCCAATGACTGGATCGGAATGGGCTGATACGTACCGCATGTTGTCTCCAGAGGCATCAAATGAGCCGGGACCGTGGCGCACGAGCCGTTCTCCTTACCAAAGGGAACCGCTAAACGCTATTACCGACTCGCAATATGAGACGATTGTAATGATGTGGAGTGCGCAGCTTGGTAAAACAGAGCTACAAAACAATGCCGTGGGCTACTTCACCCATTGGGAACCGTCTCCGATCATCTTTATACAGCCAAATTTGGTGCAGGCAAAAGAGTATTCCAAGGACAGGTTGGCGCCGATGTACCGTGACACTCCTGTTTTAAGAGAACGGGTACGGAAAAAGACGCTAGAAAGCAGTAACACAGTGCTGTACAAGTCGTTTCCGGGCGGTCGGATCAACATCGCAGGCGCTAATTCTCCTGAATCGCTGGCATCTAAACCTATCAGGGTTGTACTTTGCGACGAGATAGACAGATACCCGGTGTCGTCAGGTCGAGAAGGTGACCCAGTGGACTTGGTTACGGCACGTCAGAAGACTTTTCCCAATCGCAAAAGGGTTTTGGTATCCACTCCAACCATCAAGGGTGCGTCTCGCATAGAAACGTTGTATGAGGACAGCACAATGGAAGAGTGGTGTTTGCCATGTCCGGGTTGTGGAGAGTACCAGCCCCTAAAGTGGCACAAGATAAAATTCAAGTACGACGAGGAAGAGAAAAAGTGTACTGAGGCAAAGATGGAATGCGAGTTTTGCGGATTCAAGTACGACGAACAAGAATGGAAGAGGAATCATGACGTAACAGGCAAGTGGATCGCCAGAAAAAAACACCCTAAAGCCAGAGGATTCCACCTGAACGAGCTTGCTTCCACCTTCCGCAACTGGTTTGCCATAGTAGAAGACTTTAAAAAGGCTAATAGAGAGGGTAGGGAGTCTCTTAAAACCTTCTTTAACACCTCAATGGCAGAGCCTTGGGAGGAAAAACCCGAGGTTTTGGATGCGGAAATCCTATTAAATCGGCGTGAAATCTATCATGCAGACGTACCAGAAGGGGTTAAAATCCTTACTGCCGCCGTCGATACGCAGGATAATCGCTTTGAAATAGAGGTCCAAGGGTGGGGCGCAGGTCATGAAAACTGGCGAATCGAGTACACGGTAATACCCGGCGACCTTACTCAACCCACCATTTGGAACGATTTAGACCAGTATTTGATGAAAAAATTCACGGATCAGCACGGCAGACCGTTTGAAATAGCAGTAACCTTCATGGATTCAGGTGGTCACTTCACAAATGAGGTGTACAAGTTCACGAAACCGAGAGCAGGAAGGCGCATCTTTGCAATCAAGGGGGTTGCTACTGGAGATGGAACATACAAACCCCTTCTCAGCGGCGCTTCCACCAACAACATCCACAAAGCGACGATGTACCTGCTTGGAGTACATGAAGGTAAGACGAAAGTTATGCACTCCGTCATGCAACCGCCAGTGGACGAGAATGGATTCCCTACGCCGGGACGAGTCCACTTCCCATTGACCACGGCAGACCGTGACCGTGGCTACAACTTAGAATATTTTGAGGGGCTAACAGCCGAGGTCTTGCGAACAGACTTCCGGCATGGCGTAGCTTATCAAACATGGGTCAAGGTCAAGAAGCGTAACGAGCCTCTTGACCTTGCTGTTTATAACCGCGCTGCCATTGAGTTGTTACGGGTGGACTTGGACGCGCCGTTACCGCCTTACGATCCTATGTCAGCCTCTACAACGGTGGGTGCTCCGGCTCCTACCAAGAGAAGACGAGGGACAAAAGGCGTGTCCATATACTAAAACGAGGGGGTGAATAGGAATGAATGGTAGACGCAAAAGACCGCTGTACTCCGCTGATGTGGCGCGTACACACTTGAATAGCTGGATCGCTGCTGAACTGGCTTTATCAACAGGTCAATCTTACAGCATCGCAGGGCGTTCACTCACTCGTGCCGACATTTCAACGGTCATGAAGCAAATCAAGTATTGGCAAAGTCAACTTGACGATGCCGAGGGGTACAAACGTCCGATCAAGTCAGGGAGATTCGTTCCGTTTGACCTATGAATCTATTTGATAAAGCTTTAAGAGCCGTTGCCCCTAAGATGTTCGCGGACAGGGAAATTTCAAAGGCGAAAGCCAGCGCAGCCGTTGCGATTCGCAGGCAAGTCGATGTTATGAACTACGGTTATGGTGACCACGGCGCAAGTCGTCATAAGAACTCCCTGAAAGCATGGAATCCTGTAGGTGCCGATGCAGATTTAGATATCCATGAACCGCTGGAGCGCCTTAGACCTCGCGCCAGAGACTTGTTCATGGGCGCTGCACTGGCTAACGGTGCGTTGAAGAAGCAGCGGACAAGCATCGTCGGTACGGGGTTGGTGTTGAAACCAACCTTTGACGCTGAGTTTTTAGGCCTGTCTGAAAAAGAGGCTGAGGATTTACGGAAGACAATCGTTCGGGAGTTCTCGCTTTGGGCAGACAAAAAACATGCGGATGCAGACGGAATGAATGACTTCTACGAATTGCAGCAACTGGCTTTTCTATCTTGGCTCATGTCTGGAGAATGCTTCGCCCTCTTGCCTATCAATAAGCGCCGTGAATCTCTCTATGACCTCAGAGTTAAGATTCTGGAAGCTGATAGATGCCCGGACGGTAAAACGTCCATGCCTACCAGTGAAGGTAATAGGATTGTCGCAGGCGTAGAGATTGATGAAACTGGCAACGTGGTTGCGTATCATTTCACCAAGCACCATCCGGGGAACATTTATTACGATCAGGGAATCACCGAGCGCGTCGAGGTGTACGGGAGGACTACAGGAAGAGTCAACGTCATCCACCTGATGGAGTCCGAAAGACCTGAACAACGCCGGGGAGTGCCTGTGTTGGCTCCTGTGATCGAATCTCTCAAACAATTGCAGAGATACACGGAAGCGGAATTGCAGGCTGCTGTTATATCAAGCATGTTCACGGTGTTTATCACATCGGAAACAGCAGAACTTGAAGACTTTCAAATCGGTGTCCCGAACCCAACGGGCGAACCTCTACCAAACATGGTTGAAGGTGATATATCCATTGGTAACGGCGTTGTTAATAGGCTTGAACCGGGGGAGAAAGTTGAGATTGCGAATCCTGCCCGTCAAAACGCATCCTTCGAACCATTTGTACAGGCTGTATTGCGGCAAGTGGGGTCAGCGCTTGAGATTCCGTACGAAATATTGATAAACCATTTCGACGCTTCATACAGTGCAGCCCGTGCTTCCTTGCTGGAAGCTTGGAAGATGTACCGTATGCGCCGTACGTGGCTTGCTAAAAGCTTCTGCCAGCCCATCTACGAAGAATGGTTTGTTGAGGCTGTGACAAAAGGGAGAATAAACGCGCCGGGGATATTTGATGATCCGGCTATTTTTGCTGCCTACACAAAAGCCGCATGGCATGGACCTTCTCAGGGTCAAATGGACCCGACCAAAGAAGCGGACGCAGCAGCGAAAAGAATTGCGCTTGGTCTGAGTACCTACGAAAGCGAAGCGGCTGAAATCTCCGGCACGGACTACGAACAGAATATTCGCCGTCTTGCTGCTGAGAAGAAACTACGCGAAAAGTATGGTGTTCCAACCGCCGAAGAATCGGCAAGTAAAGCCGCCGCCGATTCAGCCGCCGCTGCTGCTCAGGCTGCTAAGGATTCAGCAGCAGAAGAAGATGCAAGTGACGAAGACGAGCAATCAAACGAGGGAGGTGAAAACGAAAATGAAGATAGCAATTAATGGGCCTATCATCGGTGACGGTGACGCATGGATTTATAACTGGCTGGGCATTCCGTCAGCGAGTCCGGGTTCAGTCCAAAAGCAACTCCGAGATGCAGGGGGTGAGGATGTTGAGGTATACATCAATTCCTTGGGTGGCTCAGCTTTCGCAGGCTCCGAGATTTATACCGCCTTGAAAGAGTATGCAGGCAATGTCACTGCTAAGATCACGGGTGTAGCTGCTTCGGCTGCGTCCATTATCGCTATGGGTGCCAACAAAGTTCTAATGTCTCCCACGTCACAGATCATGATCCACAACGCTTCTATCTCCACGAGTGGAGACAAGAACGTCCACGACAGCCAGATAGGTTTGTTAAAGAGTGTGGACGAGGCTATCACCAATGCGTATGCCCTTAAAACAGGCATGAAACAAGATGAATTGCTGGATCTGATGAACAAAACGACTTGGCTGAACTCCAAGAAGGCAATCGAATTGGGGTTCGCTGATGAAATGATGTTCGCCACTCCTGAATTTGTGGATGTTTCTAACAGTGCTGCCCCTTCCGGTGAACTTCCACGGGCTGTGATTGATAAGCTCAGGGTTGAACTGGCTGGAAGGATGGAAGCGCAGGGGGGTGTGATAACTGCGCCGGAAGTGTGGGGAGACGATGGACCCGAAGCGGTCATTCCGTTGGACAAGCGCCCTGAATCAATGGACCTGAACAAAATCATGCAATCAGGCTACTACAAGATGCCTATCTCCAGCGCTGTGAACAACAACGCGCCTGATAATGCAACCTTTGCAGAGCTGAAAAACCAAATCGAAAATATCGGTAAACCGAAGGAGGAAACGAAAAAGATGGATTTAAACCAACTTAAAAACGAACATCCAGAGATTTACGCACAAGTAGTTGCCGAGGGTGTTCAGAATGAACGCACACGTCTGAGTGAACTGAACGCCATGAGAAGGATTCCGGGCGCATCTAAGTACGTGGATGAAGGTATCCAAAACGGTAGCTCCAAGTTGCAGGTAATGGATGCAATCATTGCTGGCGCTGCTGAACGTACTGAGGATGAAGCTACAAACCGCTTCAAGGACGCACAGGAAAGTGGAGTTAATAACGTTTCTTCCGACATCGCTCCGCAAAACAAGGTAGCGGAACAAGAAGAAAAAGAAGGCGTGAAAAACGCTGCTGACGACTTGGCAGCAACAATCCTGAAAATGAGAGGTGCTAAATAATTATGGCTATCCAATTCAACCCAAATGATGACTTGATTGCTGGCATCGTAGCGCCGTTCCCGACTGTCTCCGTAGTGTTCGCACAAGGCACGGACAAATTCGAACGTGGCGCAGTCCTCAAGACTACATCCCAAAAAGCTGACGGTACTTATGTAGTTGAACTTGTGTCTGACGTTGCTGACACTCCGTTTACAATCCTTGCTGATCCATTTGTAGACCCAACAGACGGCGAAACGCCTGCTACTGGATTTGTCGGCGGTGAGTTCAATCGCGATGCTCTTATCTTTGGCGGCACCGTCAAAGTAGAAGACATGGAAGAAAAGCTCCGTAATGTAGGTCTTATCACTAAACGAGTAGTTAAATAAGGGAGGATACAAAAACATGGCATACATTCCGGGTTTGTTCGATCAAAGAAAACTTATTCAAGCAGTTCGCCAGATTCCACCGACTTACAATTTCTTGACTTCAACTTTCTTCGAAACTGGTACAGAGTTCACTACAGAAACAGTTGAGGCTCAATTCAAGAAGTCCCAAAAGAAACTTGCTCCTTACGTTTCGCCGCTGCAACCGGGCAAGGTTGTTTTGCGTGATGGTTACCAAGTGGACTTCTACAAGCCTGCTTTGATTAAGCCAGCACGACCAATCACGGCAATCGACCTTCAACAAAAGCAATTCGGAGAAGACCCGTACAGCGATATTTCGCCAGAACAACGCGCGCGTGAAATGCTGGCTACTGATTTGGACGAGCTTCTTTCTATGATCGACCGCCGCATTGAACAACAATGTGCGGAAGTTCTGACAACTGGGAAGTTGGTACAGATCGGTGAGGGCGTAGAAAACATCGTTGACTACGGGTTCACAAACCGCGTGACCCTGAGCGGCACAGATTTGTGGTCCAACCCTGCTGCGAAAATTCTAGCTAACATCCGTACTTGGCGTTTGTCCATCATCCAAAAGACAGGCATTACGCCGGACTGGATGATTGTCGCAAGCGATGTAACGGACTTCATGATCAACAATCCAGAAATTAAGGACTTGCTGGATATTCGCCGTTACGAGTTCGGGCGCGTTGAACCTCGTCAATTGCCAAACGGCGTGACTTACGTCATGACAATTGCATCTCTTGGCATCGACGTGTACAACTACGATGAAACTTATGTCGCGGATGGTAGCGAGGACTTGATCCCTATGATTCCAAGCGGTACCGTGTTGTTGCTGTCCAGCCGTGTGAAGAACAAAATCCACTACGGCTCGAACATCATCACCGACCTTTCTCGCGGCACGCTTGTAAACACTCGCGGTGCTAAGACTCCGCAATCTTGGGTAACTCCTGAGCCTGCTCAGCGTTGGTTGCAAGTTCTTTCCCGACCGCTTCCGCTGCCTTACGATGTTGACGCTTGGTATGTAGCGAAGGTGTTGTAATATGGACGTAAAAGCGCTAGAAAAAATTATTCATAATGGCGTGTCGTATGGACCGGGTGAAATTGTGCCCGGTCTTTCTGATGAAGAGGGTAAACGCCTGATTAATTTAGGCGCTGCTATCGAAGAAGAAGGATCACGTCCGGCTAAGAAAACTAAGGACGCTCCAAAAACGAAATGAGGTGGTACGCATGAACCTGCGTGACCAAATCATAAAGGACACTCAGCGTGTTTTCCTCAATCCGCTGGAGTTCGCAGAACTTCATATGCTTGACGATGGGCAGAACGGCGTGAGAAGGCTTCTAATGATCGTGGAGACGTACACCCTTGACGGAAAACCAATGAACTATGCTGATGGCATCACAGCCGCCAACATCGTAGTACACATTGACCGAAACGTCTTGGGGTACGATCCTGATCCACAAACAGAAATGATCATTGACGGTGTTCACTACACTTTGGACGGCGTAGCTAATGAATTTGGTATGCTCAAATTAGCATTAAGCGCCAATGTATCAAGCACATGAGCCGCGATGGGTTGTTTGAAGTAAAGGAGCAGCTTAAACAGATCAAGAAGGAAATAGAGAAAACTGAGAAGCTAACGAGAATCGCTGCTTCTGCTGCTATTAATCGTGCTTCCTCGTCCGCGAGGGTGGAAGCTAGTAAATTAATTAGGCAGAAGTACAAAGTTAGCTCCGGGGATGTGAAAGCTACGTTTACCGTGCGTAAATCTAGCAAATCACAACTTTCTTACAGGCTGGCTTCCCGTGGATCGGCTATCCCTCTTGGGAAGTTTAATGTAACCCCGAAAAAGGTTACTCCCAAACGTCCAAAGGTGCTCAAAGCATCGGTCAAAAAGGGTGGGGCTAAGAAGGGGATACCACACGCCTTTATTGCCACCGTTTCAAGCGGTCATACAGGGGTGTTTGAGAGGGTTACACGCAAACGCCTACCGATAGATCAAAAATTCGGTCCTGCTGTGCCTCAGATGGCGGCTAATGAGGCTGTGTACGAACCTGTCCTAGCTATTTTTAGGGACAAGTTCAGTGAGCGCTATCCGCATGAACTTGACCGTGTATTTGGGAGGTTGTAGCGATGACCCCGGCTTATATACTCAACACCATGAAAGAATTTGTTGAATCCATCACTAAGGATATGGTTATAGGCGATAACGCCACCGCTCCCAATGTATTTATTGGTGACCTGCCGAGGAAAAAGGGGAAGAAGATTGATAATTCGCAATCCGGGGTTGTTGTTCCAGAGGTGGTCAAGCCAGTTCGGAACAATCAACTACTAGAGCCGGAAAGCGATCCCTCGTCTTACTATCCCTTTGTTCTTTTACGGCTTATCAGTTTTACAGACGAGGCGAGCATAGATGACGATGGGGCGACTATGGCGGTTAAATTTTACTTCGGCACAGAGTCCACCGACCAAGACGCCTATCTTGACATCCTCCATCTAACCCAAGTGGTTAGAGAGGGGTTGCTAAAGGCTGGTACTATCGGCGGAACAGCCGAAGTCAATAGACCGTTGGCGGTTAACATCTACGAGGAGCAACCATATCCGCAATGGATCGCAACAATGGATACAACATGGACAATACCAACAGTTTTAAGGGAGGTTAGATTCAATTGAGCGAAACGGAAGTAACAACAAAAAAGAAGGCTGTAAAGGAAACGGTCCCTACGGTGGAAACTCACCCGGACGTTATTTTAGCGCAGACGTTGGAAACGGACAGTCAGCCTGAAAATAAGAGCTTTATGTATATGGGTCCATCAATCAAGGGTGTTTGGTTGCCAGAAGGACAAGTTTTCACGGATGGCATCCCATCCTACGCTAACGACTTGGTGCCTCAGTATCCGTACATCCTCAAGCTTTTCGTCCCGATCCAAGATATCGTTCAGGCGAGCAAAGACTTGAAAACACCGGGTAAGCCGCTATGGTCTTACTATCAAAAGACCTTGAAAGGAGCGAAATAACATGGCAGTAGAATTTCACGGCGCGAGAGCAACGGAAATACCGTTCTCTCCGTCTTCCATCAAGCCTCAAGCCTTCACATTGCCTATTTTCGTTGGTACGGCTCCTGTCACACTCGCAACCCGTGAAGGTAATGCCGTCAATGTTCCGTTTCTGATTGAAACGATGGAACAGGCTAAATATTACTTGGGATACTCAGAAGATTGGGCTAATTTTAACTTGTGCGAGGCAATGTTTTCACACTTCGTTGTTTATGGTCAGTCTCCGGCTATCTTTGTAAACGTGTTGAACCCTGCAACTCACAAAACAGCTGTAGCAGCAGAGAACTACACCATTGTTAATGGAGTTGTCACGGTAACGAAGTCGGGCATTGTTCCGGGTTCGGTGGTTGTTAAGAGCGCGGACGGCACGACTACTTACGTGGTAGAGGATGACTACGAAGTTACTACAGATCAAAACGGTAATACGCTGATCGGCGTGGTAACTGGCGGCGCTATCCCATCAAACGCCACAGCATTGAGCGTAGCGTTCGATGTGCTTGATGGCTCTAAGGTTACTGATGCCGAGTATATCGGTGGTTACAACCAAACAACGGGCGCGAGAACGGGATTGGAATTGACGGACGAAGTGTTTCCACGTTATCAGTTGATTCCAAACCTGATTGTCATCCCGGGCAAGAGCGAAAACCCAGTGATCGCTAAGGCTATGGTTTCCAAAGCAAAGAGCATTAATGGACTATTCCGCGCCCGTGCTCTGACTGACGTTGACTCTTCTAAACGTTACTTGGAATTGATTGAGTGGAAGGAGGAAAACGGGTTCACCGATCCCTTCCAGATCAATACGTATCCAAAGTTCAAGAAGGATGGACGAATCTATCACGCCTCTACACATGTTGCAGGCGCTATTTGTGCTATTGATGCCATTAACCGGGCAATTCCTTACCAGTCACCTTCTAATACGCCTCTATTGGTAGACGGGACGGTTGATAAAGATGGTAATGACATGTTCTTGCCTTATGACCAAGCGAGTGAGTTGAACCGTTACGGAATCGTTACGGGTATCAATTTCACAGGCGGTTTTAAGGTTTGGGGTAACCGTACAGGAGGCTACCCAGATGTAAAGGACCCTCAACAATCTTTCATCCCGGTTGCGCGTATGTTCGATTGGATCATGAACACGCTGGTAACGACCGCTTGGGAAGACGTAGACGCACCTCTTAACCGCCGTCTGGCTGATTATGTACTGGACAAGGTTAATTTTTGGATGAACGGTCTTGTGAGTGGGGGCGCGTTGCTTGGTGGGCGCGTTGAGTTCGTTGAAACAGACAACACGGATGATGATTTGATGAACGGTAAAATGACTTTCCGTGTGTACATCACGCCGCCGTCACCTGCTCAAGAGATTAACTTCTTGGTGCAGTACGACGAAAGCTATTTAAGTACGCTGACAGCGTAAGGGAGGGGAACAGCAAATGAAACAAATGCCAGCAAAAATCCTATCAGCCGCCGTGTATCTTGGCGGCTCTGCTACTATGTTGGGCAATGGGGACATTACACTTCCTTCATTGGAAGCAATGTCCGAAACAATGAGCGGTGCGGGTATCGCCGGGGAGATTGATGTACCTACATCCGGGTTCTACTCTTCCCTGACCGTTGATATCGCTTGGAGAAGTGTGGACAGAGCGGCTATCAAGATGGCATCTACTAAACTTCATTCTTTGGATATTCGCGGCGCACAACAAGTGTTTGATATGACTTTGCCGGGAATGAGAGTCGAGCAGGTTAAGGTGACAATTAAAGGTCTTGGAAAGACCTTGGATTTGGGCACATTCGCAACCAACTCGCCAACAGATGGAAGTACCTCGCTTGAGGTTACTTACATCAAGATTGAAATCGGAGAAGAAAAGGTTCTTGAGTTAGATAAACTTAACTTCATTTTCTACGTTGACGGAAGCGACGAAATGACAGACGTTCGCAGAGCGTTGGGAATGCAATAAAAACTGAGGGGAGAAAGACAAAAATGGCTAAGAAAGAAACGAACAACGCACCAACACAGGATGAATTGGTTGTAATCGACCGATCACCAAAGGGAGAACCGTACACTCTATCGCAATCTATTTATGATGGCGCGACAGAAATAAAAGAATTGTTTTTCAACTTCGAAACTCTGACAGTTGACCATCTACTTTCGGTAGATAAGCAGATGGTTGAGATTGTCGGGGCTGTAGAGGCTCAAATGATCGTACTCAAAGCTACGTCATTGCCTTATCAATTGTTAATTGCATCTTTGGTCACAAACACGCCTTATCCTGTTCTCAAAAAGGTATCCGCTAAAGACGCATTGGCAATCGGAAGTAAGGTAATGCGTTTTTTGACCGAGTAGGCTTGGGGAACGGTATGGAAATCCCAGCAACGCTTAGAAAATATTCTATGCAGTTGTCGAGGTTTTCTTATACCGGGATTGATTTTTTTCTCAAGCTTGGGATAAATGATTTTTACCGCTGGATAGAGGCTGCTGAATTGGTCATGGACGAACAGCAAGCAGCGGAAGAAGCAGCACGTAAAAACAGGAACAAATAGGGGAATGGGGTGAATAAATGTCCGCTTCCCGTGAATATGAGGTAGCTTTCCAGCTTATAGCCGAGTTAGATGCCAGTGTCCGGCGTAACTTCGAACAGGTGACACGCCAGATCGAAGAATTGCAAAGGCAATTAGGCGAATTGACCGAGGGTGACCCGGTTAAGAAGCTGGGCGACGATGCTAAGAAGGCAGGCGGCGCGTTCGGTAAGCTTGGCGCAGGTATAAAGGGATTTGGTGGTGTATTGAGCCGTGCAGCGCAGTATATGGGCGCTTTTGCGATTCTCGATACAGTTACGGGCGCGTTCGGCAACATAACAGGGACGCTTGACGACTACCAAAAGACCATGAACCAAATAGCAGCCAGCACCAACATAACAGCGGCAGAGTTGGAAGATGTGAAGGGTATAACAAAAGACCTGTACGCGCAGAATCTTGGCGAAAGCTTCGATGATGTGGGCAGGGCTATCGCTACGGTTAAGCAGGTTACAAAACAATCGGGCGACGAACTTAAAAACACCGCTAAAAACGCTATCGCTCTGCGCGACGTGTTCGACTTCGATATTAACGAATCCATCAAAGCTACGGATACAATGGTTAAAAACTTTGGTATCACATCGCAACAAGCCTATAACCTGCTTGCACAAGGCGCTAAAAGTGGTCTTGATAAGTCCGGGGAATTGATAGATACGGCTAACGAATATTCAGTATACTTCAAATCTCTTGGGTTCTCAGCAAATGAGATGTTTGACATTTTCGCGGCTGGACTCGAAGGCGGCGCATTTAATCTTGACAAGGTTGGGGATAGCATCAAAGAACTGGGTATACGCACGAAAGACGGTTCCAAAGGGACTTTAGAAGCGTATAAACAGATCGGGTTGAGCGGTTCGAAGATGACAAAAGAGTTTGCCAAAGGCGGTCCAGCGGCACGGAAAGCGTTCGAACAAGTCACAGCCGCAATCGAAAAAGTTAAGGACCCAGCGACACGCAATGCAGCATCCGTGGCGCTATTTGGTACGCAGTTTGAAGACCTTGAAAAGAATGCTATCACCGCTTTGACCCATGCGCGAAAGCAGTTTGATATGACCAAGAAAACGATGGATGGCATCCTGAAAGTTAAGTATTCGTCATTTGGCGAAGCTATTCAGGGCATAGGGCGTAACATCCTGACTGAATTAGTCATGCCGATAGGCGACCTTCTTTTACCAAGTCTACAGAATGTCGCAAACTGGTTCGCTGACAACATCAAGAACATTAAAGGGTTCTTTAAAGGTACCGGGACAGTCATTAAAAACGCTGCTCAGATGATCAGCGGAATTGTTATTGATGGTCCAAGTATCCAGACGACCGACAAAGGCATGAACATCCTGAAAACGTTGGGATTCGATGATAAAACGTCCATCAACATTATGGTAGAGGTCAACAAGGTGTTAGGTAGTATGAGTGATTCGCTCAAAGCCATAACGGGACAGCTAATCAAGATCATGCCAAACTTCAAACAGCTTAAAAAAGGTGCTTTGGACTTGAGTAACGCCCTGCGTCCGTTGGTGACTGGCGTACTAAAGAACACGGGCGAACAATTCAAGCAGATACAGACGACAATGACACCTGTAATTGCTTACTTCACGTCTAAGGTTGCTCCAGTCTTCAAAAACGTGTTTTCGACTATTAGTGATGTGATTGTACCAAAACTCATATCGGCTTTCGTGACAATCCAACCAGCCATTACAAGCGCGTTCGGGAAAGCTTTGACTTTCGTTGCAGCCTTCTATGAAAGGTTCAAACCGTTGCTTGATTTTATCGTCGCGGCGGTACAATGGGCGTTCCCACTCATCAAGTACATCATCGGCGGCGCAATCGACAACGTAGCAATCGTTATAAAAGGGTTGTTGGGTGCTTTGGGCGGCATTCTGGACTTCCTGACAGGCGTATTTACGGGTGATTGGGAACTTGCATGGCAAGGTATCGTAAACACCTTCGGAAGTATATGGAGCACCCTCAAGGGGCTTGTTGCCAAGCCTCTGAATGCGGTCATTGACCTAGCAAACCAAGCAATCGCTAAGATAAATAGCATTAGCTTTGACTTGCCTGACAAGTTAGGCGGCGGTCATTTTGGTATGAACATACCTCAAATACCTCGCTTAGAAGGGTATGCAGATGGCGGTATAACCAACAAGCCTGCTATTTTTGGGGAGGCTGGTCCAGAAGCGGCAATTCCGCTGAATAACAAGCCGCGTTCCCGTGCTCTACTGGCAAGTACAAACAGGCTCATGGGCTATAACCCTAACAGCGGCGGCGGTTCGTTCCACTACAATCCTGTATTCCAAATCCAAGGGAATGCAGACGAAAACGCCATTCAGCAGATGAACGAACAAAACACGGCGACATTTAGAAGCATGTTCGAACAATACAAGCGTGAACAAGGAAGGGTGAGCTTTGCTAATGGCTAGTATTTATCAAACAGTCCAGGGGGATACATGGGACTCTATTTCTTACAAGGTATATGAGTCTGAACTATTGTTCCACCTGCTATTACAAGCCAATCCAGAGCACGTCAACACTGTTATTTTCGGTGGAGGCATCACCCTAACCATTCCAGAGCAGCCGCCGGAAGTATTCGACGGCTTGCCTCCTTGGAAGAGTGGTGAGATGGATTGAAAAAGGTGACAGATGGGCGCAGAGTACACTTGAAAGTCGTATACAACGGAAAGAACATCACGCAGGACTTAACTGGGTACCTCACATCTTTCCAGTACAACGATGCCAAGCCGGGGGAACAGGACGACATCTCATTGACTGTAGTTGATAAAGATCGTAAATGGTCAAAGGCTTGGACTCCAGTTGTGGGCGATATCATCAAGGTAGAAATAAGGCTAATAAACTGGTACAAAGAGGGCGAAAAGCTTTCTTTATATCCGGGTGCATTCGAGGTTGACACTGTGGAGCTTTCTGGACCTCCTGACACCGTTAATATTAAAGCCATGGCTATACCTATCACTGGCGGTCCTGCGCTGCGTGAGAAGCGTTCCAAGGCGTGGGAAAAGGTGCGATTGCGTACCGTTGCTCAGGAGATAGCCACAAGAGCCAAGCTTAAATTAGCTTACGAAGTTAACGACAACCCTCTGTATGACCGTCTGGAGCAGAGTGACCAAACAGACTTGGAATTTTTGCAGGACACCACGAAAAAAGAGGGCATATCACTCAAGGTATCAGGCTCAAGCTTGGTCCTGTACGATGAAGCCAAATTCGAAAGCCAAAAGCCAGTCCTGTCTTTCGCTTATGGCAAGGCGAATATCATTTCCTATTCATTTTCAGTCAGCGAGTCGAATGCTTCTTACGCTTCTTGCGAGGTTACGTACACATCCACCAAGACTGCAAGCAAGACAAAGAAGAAGAAAGACAAGAAAACTGGAGATGCGAAAACGGCTGCTGCTGACGATAAAAAGAAGGACGCTAAAACGTCTACTACCATATCAGGCAAGTATGTAATCCCCGGCGCTAAGGGACCAGTTTTAAAGGTGAATGAAAAGGTTGAATCTATCGCAGAAGCTAATAAACTAGCGAAAAACAAACTACGAGAAAAGAACAAAGAGGCAGGTCTTGCGAAACTAACCGTCATGGGAGACACACGGCTTGCTGCTGGCTGCACCATAACTATTAGTGGATTTGGTAGGTTTGACGGTAAATACATCATAGTGAGCGCGTCACATGCCCTCTCAGGCGGCGCTTACGCCACGGACATGGACATTAGAAAGGTGCTGACATATTAATGGACGCAAAGAATTTAGCGCAGCAGATTTTTAAAACTGGTATTTGTTCGTCCGTTGATCCTGTTAACGGATTTGTCAGGGTGACATTTCCAGACCGTGACAACATCGTTTCTGATTCCCTGCCCGTAATCACTAAAGGTGGATGGGCGAGAGGTAACGCCATGCCAGAAGAAGGAGAACAAGTAGTTTGCCTTTTCCTTGGTAACGGTCTGTCTGACGGTGTTTGTTTGGGCGCTATTCCTGAATACGAATTTGAGCTTACAGCGGATCAATGGGGCGTTGTGTTCGATGATGATAATAGCGTCTACTACGATAGGACAGATCAGAGTGTCCACGTTAAGGCTAAAAAGGTAGTGATAGATGCGGAAGAGGTAGTTTTGGAAACTATCAAACAAGCATCTATCAAAGTTTATGGAGATCTGACGGTATACGGAAAAATAAAAGAAGAACCGCCAGTGAAGGGGTGAGGGTGTGAACATTATAGGGTCCCTTGGTGACGTTAATTTTGTGGTTGATCCAACAAATAAAATTAGGACGTTTACGGACTTCAATCGGACGAGTGCCAGCCGATGGGCGAGCAATGAAATTGTACTCCAAAAGCCGAAGAGTCAATTTCTTGGACCGGGCTTGGACACGATCACGTTCAAAATACAGTTAAATGTGCGTTATGGTGTTAATCCCCGTGCCGAGATGGAAAAACTTCTCGCCTATGAACGTGATGGGAAGGTTCTTTTGTTTATAGTCGGCGGTAAAAAGTTGGGGGTAAATAAGTGGCGCATATCCGGGCTTACTCAGGATTGGAAGACCATAGATAACCGTGGGAATCTTCTTGTGTCCGAGTTGTCCGTATCACTGGAGGAATACGCATGACAGAAAACGAGATTGTTATACGTGGTTCTTCTCCTATGAAGTTTGGTCTGACAGGAAAAGAATCAATAGAACAGAACTTAAAACACATCGTCAGTTCTCTTAATATGCAAGCTGCTTTGGACAGGTCTTTCGGTCTTGATCCCGACTTTATAGACGCACCTCAGCCGATGCAAGAGGGGTTGTTGACCTCTCGCATCTATTTGGCTGTGGAGGAACAGGAACCGAGGGCGACGATAACGAGTATTAGCTTTTTGAGGTCAAGTGACATCGCAGAAACAGGGGTCCTCATCCCTGTTATTAAATACGTTGTAGCGGAAGGGGTGGAAATTTAATGGCGTTTGTAGAATTGCCGGATATACAGTACACAGAAACAGATGCACAGGTATTACTAGCTGAGATAATCGCCTTCTTTCAAAGCGAGACAGGCAGGACGCTGAATAGAGCTGACCCGGAAATGTTGCTTCTGAAAGCTTTCTCGTTGATCATCATCCAGCAAAGGACGTTGATTGACCGGGCGGCGAAAGCAAACCTATTGCGGTATGCGACATATCCGCTGCTTGACTACATCGGCAATGACTTGTACGGGGTGTCACGTCTACAGGCTACGGCATCCGTTACGACGATCAGATTCAACCTATCCGTTCCGTTAACGTCAGATTCCGTCATCCCAGCAGGCACAAGGGTGGCGCCAGTCAACGGAGACGGTACTTTGTTTTGGTCAACCACCAAGCAAGCGATAATTCCGGCTGGTTCGACATTCATTGATGTGCTGGCAATGTGTAACGTGCCCGGTGACGATTCGAATGGGTATTTAGCCGGAAATATCAACGTACTGGTTGATCCTCTACCCTTCATCCAGAGCGTTGTCAATTTAACCACAACAGCAGGCGGCGCAGATCAGGAAAGTGACGATTCCTACCGGGAGCGCATCCGCTTATCTCCAGAGGGATATTCTACCGCTGGACCAAGGGAAGGTTATATTTATTGGGCTAAGACCGCAAGCCCTGCAATCACGGACGTAGGGCTTTCCAGTCCACAGCCTTATCAGGTTATCATCGTTCCGCTCCTGCAAGGAGGGATTATTCCGACACAAGAAGTGTTGGACCAAGTGAACGCCGTGGTTAACGACCGTGAAATTCGCCCTATGACGGACTTGGTTACAGTACAAGCCCCCACAGCTTCGAACTATGATATCAACCTGACGTACTACATCCATGAAGATGATGCAGCGAACACAGCGGTCATACAGGACAAAGTAACAGCCGCCGTTGATAGTTATAGGCTGTGGCAAAGAAGTCGCTTAGGGAGGGCATTGAACCCCTCGGAATTGATCCGACAGGTAATGGATGCAGGGGCATCGCGAGTTAACGTTGTTTCCCCGGTTTATACAGAGATTACGGATTTGCAGGTGGCGCAGGAAGGTACCGTTACCGCCACGTTCGGAGGTCTGAGCGATGACTAATATTCATGACATTAGCGTCCAAGATGTTCTCACGCCCTTTCTCCAGCAGGACAAAGAGGTTTCAGCCGCCGCGAGGTCACTTGACCCATCTATGGAGCAAATAGCGGTAAAGATTGAGGATTTGCCCGTACTGGCGCGAATTGACCGTTTAACGGACGAGGAAGCGGATGAATTAGCGTGGCAATTTCATGTTGATTTCTACGATACGACATTGCCACTGATCCAGAAGCAGCAGCTTATTAAAAACAGCTTCTATTTCCATAAGAAAAAAGGCACACCAAGGGCGGTGGAACTACTTGCCACCATCCTTTTTCGTGATGCCAAAGTACAAGAGTGGTTTGAGTACGACGACGAACCGGGGTACTTCCAGATAACAACGAGTAATCAGGAAGCCATCCACGAAAAGGCTCTTGAGTTTATCCGAGCGGTTGAATCGGTGAAGCGGTATAGCTCCAAACTGCGCCGGGTGTTGGTAGCCGAGTCCGAGAACTTGAATCTTTACATCGGGTTTGTGTCTCACACAGGCGAATATCAAAAAACTAAGTAGGTAGGTGATAGAATGGCTACATGGGGAACGAACGGACTCACCAACAGAGGGAGAGTATTGCAGAATAAGGCTCAGGCAGGCGTACAGCTAAAATACACAAAGATAGTCATTGGTGACGGTCAGCTTGGGAATCAATCTATCGGACCTTTGCTGGGCGTTATCAGCCCTAAAATGACGGTTCCTATTACTAGATTGAGGTTATCGGGGGATTCCGCTCTAATCGGTATGACCTTCAATAACGATGCCGTCACAGTCGGTTTCACATGGAGAGAGATCGGTATATACGCGCAAGACCCGGACTTGGGCGAGATTATGTACTTCTACGCCAACGCAGGCACTACGGGCAGCTACATCCCACCCGGCGGCGGCTCTGACATCGTAGAAATGAGCTACGATCAAAACGTGTTTGTCGGTACCGCTCAAAATATCACAGCGGAAATCAACGAATCATTGGTGTATGCTACTCGTCAAGAATTGGACGAAGTATTACAGGAATCTAAAACCTATACCGATACGCAAATTGCTAACGTAAAGGTGCCGGATGCCAGCACAACCCAAAAAGGTATCATCAAACTTAGCGCAGATTATAAGTCTACATCCTCTACGACTGTGCCGAATAGTAAGGCTCTGTCGGACTTGTATACCGATTCCCTAGCTGATAAAGGCAAGCCGTTCATGGATGATTTTAACTTTTTACTTGGTGCAGGTAGATGGAGGATTGATAGGTCTTCTTTTACCCCTGCTACGGACCATAGCCCACCGGGAGCATATCCTAAGGGTGTCCTTTTTGTAGCAAGCTCAAATGTGACGGAGGGGCTTGTGGTTGTCCATATGTACGTAGATGATACTGGCGGAATTTATAACCGTGTAAGAACAATAGCTGGGACGTGGTTGCCTTGGGATGGATTAGCCAGCAAGACGTACGCCCAAAGGAATTTGAGACTAGAGAGAGCAGTCGAGTTCGGTGCAGACGTTGCCGGAGTTGGTCCAGCATTCTTCGATTTTCACACGAGCGGAAACGCGGTTGATTACGACTCTCGGATTATTGCCGAAGGAGGTAATGCTACCACTGGTAACGGTAAACTAACCTTGCAAGCCACGACCACAGCAATAACCGGACAGGTCGAAACATCTGGTCAAGTGTGGGTCGCTAAAAACACGCAATTCGGCAGCACGTCGGGTCTATCTTTACCCATAGGCGACTCTGACACAGGCTTTAATTGGTTCGGTGACGGTGGGGTTGACTTTTACTCAAACAATTCAAAGGTCGCTGCTTTGTCTGATGGAGTTTTTAAGTATTACGAGGCAGATGGTAGCTGGAAAGTATTGCGAGACGAGATAAGCAATTTAAAGCACTCTTCCGTTGATAAATTTACTAAGATCGCGAACGCTATCAACGGAAAGGGCGGTAACGCCAATGCCAGCATGACTGGTGATGAGTTCGCGGCGGCAATTAGCAACTTGCCCGTGAAAAGATTTGCGTCCGGCACGTTCAACGGTCAGACAGCAATCGGAACCAATTGGAATGGTGGAGTAAGTATTAATTTGGCTGTCAACGGTCTTGCTTTCTCGCCATCGCGTGTCTTTATACGCGCCCGTTTTTCTGATAGCAGAGATTTCACAGTACAGGTTGACGCTATAGTTATGGCTGACACGACAGGGGGAAACATCGTAGCCAGTGGATGGCGTAATAACTACATTGGATTTAGTAGCTCATTCGTGCAGGTGCCGGGCGGGTTCACCTTGGGACTATGGACGAGCAAAATAGATCAATACGCGGGAAGTAGCTCAGACTTACCAAAAATCATGGTCTACCAATGGTGGGGATACGAATAGGGAGGATGAACATAATGAAAATTGGATCAAAAGTTTACTGGCGCAAAGCATCCGGCGAGGTAATCTTCATCACGCCGGAAATCGAAAGCGACTTTGCGCGTGAAACGACCAAAGAGGATGATATGGGATTTTATCCGCAACTCAAGGGATTCGATCCGGCTCAGGTTGAGGTATTGCAGTTAACATATCATCAATATTACGAAGACTTCCAACGTGCAAAGTCCTATATCGTTAACCCGGACACTGGCAAGATGGAGTTTGTTTATGTGGATACTGGAGAGACAAAGCCCGAACATCAAGCGCCACTGTCAGATCAAGTAAGCGAGTTGAGGGCGCGCCAGGACAGCACAGAAGCCGCTATGCTGGCTCTTATGGATGTTACAAATAAATCCTAACGGGAGGGGGTGAAGACTTATGTATGGGTTCTTGTTGAACATGTGGACTATGAAAAAGGTCGATGAACAACGGCTAATTTCATACACTCCAAAATTTATAACAGAAGATGAGCAAAAAGCGATATTAGCAACACCGCAAAATGTCTAACCAGCGTATCCAATGGGATGCGCTATTTTTATGCCCTCGGAGTGGTCGGGGGCTTTATTTTTTAAGGGGGAAAAGGTAGTGAGCCAAATAAAAATGTTTGGCAGCACCGTATGGACCGCGATGGTCGGGGCATCGGAAAAGGAGGCGGCGGCAGGGGGAGTGACGGCGCTGACTGGTCTGATTGTTACATTTTTGGGCGGGTGGGACAAGCCGCTTCAGGTGCTGCTTACGATGATGGTATTGGATTATATTTTTGGAGTTGCCGCAGCTATTAAAAACAAAAAAATGGACAGCGATGTGATGTTTTGGGGAGGCATTCGAAAGGCTACGGTTTTGACGGTGGTGGGATTGTCTGCACAATTGGACAATTGGCTACAACCAGGCGCACCGATTTTCCGGACAGCGGCTATTTACTTCTACGCTGGCCGTGAAGGGCTTTCCTTGGCCGAAAACTGGGGGGCAATGGGGATACCATTACCCTTCAAGCTTAAAAGTTTTTTGCAACAGTTGAAAGAGAAAGGAGATGGACAGGATGGTACATCTCACACTGGAACAGATACAAAAAAAGTCTCTTAATCGACTTGTCGGACTGAATCCAGTTTTTAAGATTGTAGTGGAAAAATTAATTGAGCGCTGCTATGCCCGTGGTGTTTGGATCGTGATTACCCAAGGTTTACGAACATATGCGGAACAGGACGCGCTCTATGCCCAGGGACGAAATGGAGATAAGCGTCCCAAAGTAACAAAAGCCAGGGGTGGATATAGCAATCATAACTTTGGGTTTGCGGTCGATTTCGCGCTGCTGCTGCGTGACGGTCGTACGGTGTCTTGGGATACATTGAAGGACGATGATAAGGACTCGCTGCCTGATTGGTCTGAAGTCGTCGAAGAGGCAAAGAAACTCGGGCTTGAGTGGGGAGGAGACTGGCGTACATTCAAGGACATGCCTCACCTACAAATGGCCTTTGGCTTGTCTACAGCAGACTTTCGGGCAGGTAAACGACCAAGTCAGGCGCAGCTTAATGCTGTGTTGTCCAGATTGAACAAAATGAATATGGAGGATGAAAAAATGACAGCAGAAGAAAAAGTAGCGTTTAATGCGCTAGAGAAACGTGTGATCGCGCTTGAATCTGCAAACAAACTTACAAAGGTTCCAGCGTGGGCCGAGCAAGCATGTATTAATGCTAAAGCTGCAGGAGTATTGGATACAGCAAACGATGGTTCCTATGACTTTTATAGACTGGTCACGATGCTAGATCGAGCAGGATTGTTCACTGTGAAGGGAGACAAATAGTCATGATCGAACATTACATCACAACAATTGCACTGTCCGTTGTCGCTTTGGTTACCATTGGAGCTTTAACATTAGGCACGGCAGTATACCGCAAGCTCAAACCAATCTATGAAGCACGATTTAGCATTGAGCAGCGCAACCGGATCGGGCAACTGGCGGGAGATGCTTACGCCTGGGTAGAGCGCAATTATGCCGGAGCTGGCGCAGAAAAGTTTCACGAGGCGGTTAAATATTTAACCGTCAAGCTGAACCAAATTGGCGTATCCATCAAACCGGAAGAAGTAGAGGCAGCCGTTCAGAAGGCTTGGGAAGAATTTAACCCAAACAAAATTAAATCCGCTTAAAGTATTTACAGAATCACCCAAACCGATTATACTTTCCATATAAATCCGAAAGCATCGGTGATACCCTGCTGGCATACGCTGGTGGGGTATTTTTCTGTTTTATAGGGGGAGGAATACATATGTTTAGATGGATATTCACCGTACTGATTACAATCCTATTAGCTGGCTGCAGCGTACAACAAGACGTTGTAAAGACCACTAAGAGCGACTCTGTATCCGTTCCAGTAACGCAGGTATCTGCTGATACGGTTAAGCTGGAATTCCCGTCAGCCAAGTACCCAGAAACTGCACAGCACATCAAGGAGGCCATTGCAGCCGGAAAGTCACCAGTATGCACCATAGACCGTGAGGGGGCAGACCATAACCGTGAACTATCTCTGAAAGGTGTACCCACTAAAAAAGGCAAAGACCGCGACGAGTGGCCTATGGCGATGTGCTCCGAAGGTGGAGAGGGTGCAGACATTAAGTACATAAGCCCGAAGGATAATCGTGGCGCAGGTAGCTGGGTAGGGCACAAATTAGATAAGTATGAGGATGGAACAAAAGTTGAATTTATCGTGAAATAGAAAACCCCCGCTAACCTTTAATTGGTCGGCGGGGATTGTTTTTTTATTTAAAGTAATTACGAATACTTAACAATAGAGCAACAATACTTATTGCCCATCCAGATATAGATATGGTCCATAAGATGGCATCATACATAGAGTTACCTCCTATAGAGGGGCATATAGCCCCTTATTGATAATTGTTAGCAGCCTCCAGTTCTTGCATTTTTGAATTTACCGAGTTGTGAAACATGATGTGCCAGTTACTATACTTAAATTCTTTGTAATCTTTCGCGGCGCTTACTTTTTCGATTGGATAGTCCAGCGCCTTCATGGCGCTTTCCAGCAAAATCACATTTGTCTTTGTTGCTCTGTACTTTTTAAACATTATCTTTACCTCCCTACGTAAGGCCGCCGCCAATTGTGTATGTCAATCCGTTATGTTAAGATTGGGTGGAGATGGCGCTATACTAGCCGCCACCTCGGAAGGAATCCTTAACGTCTGCGCCGCACGCGTCGTTTATTGGTTCCTTTTTTCTTTTTCTTGCTCTCCTTAAACACTTTGACCAAACCGATAAAGGCAGTTATCAGGTTTGTGAGTGCTGTGGAGAGCAAGACCCAATCTATTGCTCTCAAATTTCTTTCACCCCTTTCGGAAGCTTGTGTTTCACTTCCTGTAAATAATATATCACATCCTGTAGTTTTTGGTCAAGCAAAAATGTTTGATTTCCTGTAACTAAAATATTATAATACGTATATAAGTTACAGATAAGAGGTGTTTTAATGGGTATTACATATAAACCACTATTGAAGTTGCTGGTTGAACGAGGGATGAAAAAGAAGGATTTACGAAAAGCGTTAAGCTTAGGACCATCTACAATTGCAAAATTTGATAAAGGCGAGTATGTATCATTAGAAGTCGTTGAAAAGCTGTGTGCATATTTCGATGTGCAGCCCAACGATATTATTGAGTACGTAAAAGAGCAGGAGGGGTAAAACCTCGCTGCTCTTTTTTTACCTTGTATATCGAACGCTTGTTTGCATATAATATTTGCAGAGGTGATCAGCATGTTACCAGATATCGAACGAAAACTACTGAGAATATTGTTCAATTTTTTTCGCCAAAAACGTAGGATGCCTACAATGCCAGAATTGGAGGTCAAGACAGGTAGGAGTGTAGAGGACATCAGAACTGGGCTGCTGGCTTTGGAACAAGATAACTATATTACTTGGGAAGACAAGTCAAACACGCAGCACATTGTAGTTCTGGAGGGCTGGGAGCGTGGGCAGAGCAGGCCAATGTCCCCAGGTGATGCAAACAGGTACTTTACAGAATATTAAAACCCCGGATTGCTCCGGGGCTGCTATTGTTCATTTTTATTATTTTAAATTATCTATTGCGTATTTTGCTTCTTCCTTAGTGAATTTTTCACCATTTTCTGAAATCAATTGATCGTAAATAGCCGAATCTGACATATTCATAGTTTCTGCATATGATTGTGCCTTTTTCAATGCGTTTCCTTTCCAATCAAACACAATGTTTTCGATAGCATATCGAGCGGCTTTTTTATCGAAATGCTCACCGTATTCAGAAGTCAATTGATCGTAAATGCCTGCTTTCGACATGTTCATAGTTTCTGCGTATTCCATCGCTTTTTGCAATGCGGCTTTGTGTTCCCTAGGGACACTTTCCTCTTTTGCCTCGGTTTTAACTTTAGGTTCTTCTTTCTTTTCCACGTTTGCTGTAGTTGTCACTGCTTTAGTATCTGTTGTTTTAGAATCAGTTGTCGCAGTCTTCGCTGGGTCATTGTTCCTTGAACCAAGGGCACCTATGAATAATACAACAACGATTGCCCAAAACCACCACTTCTTATAAAACGGCTTCTTCAAAATAAATCCCCCTAATTGAACAATAATTTTATAGAATTAGTATATATGACCTAGGAAAATATTTCTATATAAATGTAGGAAGAAAAATTATATTCAGGAAAACCATTGTAAAACATACGTCTTTGCCGTATATTTATCGGGTAGTATTTTACATATATGAGGAGGGGAAGATATGACCTTGAATCAGTACAGAATGATTGCCGATAAAGTAGGAGGAGAGGTCGGAGAGACGATCCATGAGTTGGTGAGAGAGCTTGAAGAGGCACGGGAAGTAATACGAGGCAAGAAGATCCCTCCATTGCTTGGAAGTAAGGAAGTTGCAGAGTATTTGGAGGTAGACCCCAAGAATATGCATCACACCCGTAAGACACGTTTTTTCCCCGAGCCAGACCTTTTGGTTGGAACACGGCCATTTTGGTTCAAAACTACTATTCAAATATACCAGGATAAGGTGGCAGAGTGGCGCGAAAGCAACGCTAAATAACTGGTACAAAGGGGATGCGCGTATGTGGGAGCCTATTAGGTTCTTGCTATTTTCAACTGCGGAGGCAATGGCAGCTTTTTTTCTTATGACTGCTATATTCCGTCTAAAAGGGATTGACTATGCATGGCAAGCATTATTTGTGAGCCTGATCATGAACCTGCAAAGTTACATGATCAGAGAGGAAACTTCCGTGTCCTATCTGGCACCGATCGTGAACATTCTTCTGTTTACATTTTTGCTTGCGACTGTTGTTAAAGTTCCAATTTTATGGTCTTTCATAATTTCTATAGCAGGTGTTTTCTTATATGGAGCTGTCCAAGCCGTATTACTTGTTACTGCTTTCAAAGGTTTAGACTCTACCCATCTACAGAACTCATCACAGGGGACATTGCTGCAGGCATTAACGAGTGCGTTGGTGTTCTTGTTATCTTGGTTTTTGTACAGGTTCCGTATAGGCTTCACTTTTGACTTTGAAAAACTGCGTATGAAATGGGAACACACCATAGTGGCAATCCTGATCGTTATGTCTCTTGCTGCTGCGGCATTTGTCATGTATGCGGCTGACCTTGTGCTTATTACTATATACTTCGCATTAGCTGCGGGCATGTTCCTTTATTATGCTCTTAAAAAAGAAAGAGAAGAGGGGTGAACGAGCTGATCGAGGCTTTATCTTTACGTATGGCACAACATATAAAAAGTGTTGTGCCTGATCATCCAGCTTCTGTTGCTGTTCTCAAGCATGCACTGGCTATAACTTTAAACGTAGTGTTTATTGTTAGTCTGACACTCGGTGTATCAACTTTAATAGGCCGTACTGGAGAAGTTCTGACGATAATGATGGCATTTGCTTTTCTTCGTCAAATGACTGGTGGAATACATCTTAAAAGTGGTATGGGGTGTGTTGCTGTCTCCACAATGTTGTTTACCGGGCTATCATTTATTGAACTGGATTACAATTGGACAGCAGGCGCTACGATTGCTAGCATGGTACTCATTTTAATATTTGCCCCTGCGGGAATCGAAAAACAGACACGCATACCACCCAAATATTTTCCTCTTCTCAAGATGCTGGCCTTATGTGTAGTGGGTCTTAATCTTTATTTTTCTAATCCATATATTGCTGCAAGTTTTTTTGTACAAACCTTATCTTTAATTAACTGTAGGAGGTGAAAACATAATGATGAAAAACATCTATAGCACAATTGCGTCGAGCCTTGCTGCAATCGCGGTAATGTCCGTCAGCGTTGCAAGCCTGGTGTTTGTCCACAACCCGGAACCTCCGGAGGAATTGCTGAAATAAAGCTGGAGATGAGTTTTAATGCTTTCTGTAACAAAGGAAATAGATGCTGGTCTGATCGTTATACCTGTGAATGATATTCTATTCGGAGAGTATGACGGGTCTATTGAGAGGATCAAGATTCATACGCATACACGCACTTTTTACACAACAGGTTCGCTTATTTATTGGACAACCGTTTTAAATAATAGCGGATATAATTTCCTGAAAGCTGATCGCTACCACATGATTAATGTAGACAATATTGTTAAACTTGATTTGAAGTTACGCTATGTATACTTTGATGAACAACCAACAGGGGAATCAATCGTGTGTAAAATGGCTTACCATAAGTTCACTAAGGTAAGCCAGGAGTTATTAAAGCTCAATTCGAAGATTGTTTTAACATGAGAGTTGCAGAGAAGCAGCTCTCTTTTTCGTCTAGCGGGCATTGTAACATAGGTCTTATGTAACATGTTGTCGAAACATGTAGACGGTGAGTACAAAATTCGCAGAATGAATTTTTGTTTACAATGCCCTAATTATGGGATTAAATAATAAGAAATGGAACACATTTTCCTATTGACACAGTGGAGGTTAACAACGTTGTAAACATAGCGCCACGGTGGAGTGGTAAATAACCACTCCGGCCTGTGCGTTAGTGAGGCCATTCATATAGATCGGCTTCCTGACATCCCAATACAATGCATATCCCTCTCATGAGCACCGGATTCATTTTCCTATGGTTGTTCTCATACTGGGAGATCATTACAGTGGAAACTTCAAGTCCGAGCCTTGCAAGCCTATCACATAATTGAGCTTGTGTAATGCTTGCTTCTTTTCTCCTATAACGCAACAGGCACTTCCCGAAGGTAAGCGCCATGTCGTTCCTCCATATTAAATTTTTATTGTGTAAGAACGTCCGTTCGCATATAATGAAACTACGATTACACGGGGGTAATACATAAATGACCAAAACCGATAGTATCGACGCAGCTCACTTCTTGCAAATAATTGCAAAAGATACTGAGGCGAATATACAACTAATTGCCAATTTTTTTAACGATCTTGCTGCAGAAGCAGACGAGCCATAGACTGTAGTTTTTCTTTATCCGCACGCGTAAGTTCGCGTCCATTTATAGTAAATTCAGCATCTAAGAATGAATCATCACCCAACTCAATAGCTTTTACTAGAGCCCTTTCAGCCTCCTTCAAAACGCTGTTAGGGTTATTTGTATGCCCCAATACCCAATCTGTTGTCACCCCATAAAGATCGCATAGCACTTTTAAAGTGTCATAATCCGGCTGATTCTTTCCTGTTTCATAACCACTCAATGTTTTGTTGTTTATGCCAGTAGACCGCATGACTTGTAATTGTGTCATGTTGTTGGCTTTGATCCGAGCCTCTTTCAATCTTTTAGCGTAAATTGGCAACATTTTTTCGTTCACCTCTTAATTAGGATAGTAGCATAATATCCGAGTTACAGAGAAATTATTCTCTAAAACAAATACTTTTTTTATTTTTAGCGTTGACATCTCTGAAACGAAGAATTATAGTAAGGGTACGAAATCTCTGAAACAGAGAATATTCGCTAAGACAGAGAAAGAAAGGAGGTGCACCATGCCCGGTACCGAATCACCTATTCCTATTTATCGTCGTGTTCGTAATTACATCCTTACCCAAGATTATGTATTCAAAGATGTTGCAGAAAAAGCTGGCATTCATCCAAAACGATTTTACAAGCTGCTTTCCGGAACTTACGTGCTAAACGCCGAAGAGTTGGAAGCAATATGTACGAAGGGACTGGGTGTTAATCCATCGGTTTTTTTTGAGAAATAATTCTCTGTTTTAGAGAATTGACCACGAATTGAATTATACGGTAAAACCGTATAAAACGCAATACCAAATAGGGATTTATTTCCGATTAGGAGGAACTATGAAGAGAAACGTTGCTGCATTAAATGATTATCAAGCGGCGGTTGTCACGAATCGAGGCGATGTATCACTTACATTGTTTCAAGAAGAAATAACGGATCTGGAAGGACTGTCAGGTGTCCAGCCTGCAAAATCATTCAGAGTTGATGGGGTTGAATCGCTAATAGAATTGCGTGATTTGCTAATTGCTGCAGACCTTGGTTGAAAGGGAGCGACATCATGAACATACGAACTGAAATCTGGCTTGGACACAGCATCCGATTTGTAGAGAAGGTACCTGGTGAATGGTGGGCGGTAGCCGCAGATGTCACTAAAGTACTCGGTATAAGAAACAGCCGTGATGCGGTAGGTCGTTTGCCGGATACCCAAAAGGGTGTAGCTTTAACCGACACCCTCGGCGGAAAGCAAGAAGTTGCAATTATCTCTGAAAAAGCCCTTTACCGATTGATCATGCGATCACGCCGTAAAGAAGCTGAGGCTTTCCAAGATTGGGTTTTCGAGATAATCAAGCATCTTCGCCAATCGACCGGACTTGAAGGCTTTCAGATCTTCCGCATGTTGGACAAGGACCACCAAAAGGAAGCCATGAGGAAACTGCGCTCCAGCTTGAAACGGCCTGTCCGCGTGGACTTTATCAAGGCAAACACCATCGCAAACAAAGCTGTCTCAAGTAAATACGGTCACCCGAAAATGATCAAGAAAGACCAAATGACACCGGACATGTTGGTGACCCGCCAAGAGATTTTGGAAGATACGGTTGACTTGATGGGCACCAAAGAACGGTTTGGGCTGGACATAGCGGTATCTCAAACGATCTACGACAAACACATTCATTAAAAGCCTAATCTAAAACAATTTGCACCTGTGACGGATGAATTCGATAGTTTTTATCGCCAAATCTGATATTCACATAGTTGAGTTCAAAAAATCGGTGCCACTCTACATTGTAGTAAGTTACAGGATCAGTTTTTTCGATTAGACCGCTGTCGGTTATATCGGTCCATGTTCCTATGAGGTTAGCGTAAATTCTCACTTAATACACCTGCTTTCTGCAAAGTTAAATCTATTTTATATGAGAAGGAAAAATCTCGGAAGGGAGCATACACACATGACACTTACACTTGAACGATTAGAACAACGTCGGGCCGCATGGAAGCGCCTGAATCTATTGGAGGGAATGCAAAAGCGGGCTACTGCTGGTAATGCTGGATTCTTTGACGATGCAATTGGCGAGCTTAAAGCAGAGCTGGGAAGTGGGCAGAACGCAGAGGACAAGCCTCGCTGCGCGGTATGTGGTAACTGCATGGAACAGCGATTCCTACGCCGCTGGAACGAGCAGGACGCTTGTCTGGTCTGCATCGGTGAAATGACTCAGGATTACCCGGAGGGAGGTGAACACATTGCAGAATCACGAACAGCAATTATTCCTTCAATTCTACGAAAGTCTGGCACCAGCAGTGCAGCGGGACATTAAGCATTATCTGTTCGTGTATGACATGTACTTGGACGCGAAGGACCCGAAAGCTAGGGAAACGCTACTGGGTGAAATGAACATGCTGGAGCGCAAATACAATTTGGAGGTAACTCATGGCGGTAATAAAAGTAATCAGCCTGCGGGCGCATAACTTTAAGGCGCACCGTGACCTGTCCGTTAACTTTGGCGAGGTAACACAGATCACGGGCGACAATGGGTCGGGCAAGTCCACTATTTTGGAAATACCTTCGTGGACATTGTACGGCACGGATACCATGGGTGGCAAGCTTGATCCTACACCTACCAATTATTCTTTTGATCACGTTCAGGCCGAAACCCTGCTAGACGTTGACGGTAAGCAGGTCCTGTTAGGCCGTGGAATCGAGAAGGGCAAGGCTACTTACTACGTCAACGAGGTTCCTAGTAAATACGGCGACTTCGACGAAATTGTTAAATCTCTTTTTGATAAAGATTTGTTCTTGTCTCTGTATAACCCGTCCTATTTTTTCACTCTTCATAAGGATAATCAACGGGATCTGCTGCTGCGGTATGTGAGCCCAATTTCCAACAAGGAAGTATTTACAGAAATGAGCCGGACAAGCCTGGACGAAAAGGCTAAGGACATCAAACTCAACCCGCAGGCCGCAAAGTTATCTGAATTGGTCAAGAAACACACTTTGCCGCAGATTGAAGAGATTCACCGAAAGAACAAGAACGACAAGGACACGGCCTACAAGCGGGCTCAAGGACGCACAGAGGCACTTGTCGATCAGCTCAGTAAGCTACCACCTGCACCGGAGGATATCGAAGCGGTGAAAGCCGAGGATGCCGCACTGCTTGAGCAAATAAAGGCACTGGAGGTACAAACGGATCTTGCAGGAGAAACAAACCGAAAGCGTACGGTTCTGGAAAGTACCATACAGTCCCTGCAACGCCAGATTGCTCAGGCCAAAGATAACTATATGCGGGTGTACAACGAGCCTATTGAGGACTCCTGTCCTGCTTGCAAACGTCCGCTTGATACAGAGTCTGTAGAGGCAGTTACAAAGGATAAGGAGCGCAGAAAGGAAGAACTACGGGCAGCGCACCAAAAGCTTGTGGACGAGAGAAAGGAGCTTGAAACCAAGCTTGCAGCAATTGAGCAGGTTGATGTTACTGAGCAGAATGCACGAATTAGAGCGTTGGAACAGCAGCGGGACCGCACGGCGGACATTATCGCAGCTCATAATTCACGCCAACGCATGCAGGCTGACATCGTCAAAGCCCGTACTGACGAGGTTGATACATTAGCCAGCCGGAATGACTCTATCTTTGTTCTGGATGCGATAAAGGCGTTCGAAGCCAAGGAAGCCGAATTGCAGGCTGCTAAGGTGCAAAGCCTGTTCTCGACTCTATCAATCTCGCTTTTCAAGGAACAAAAGAACGGAGAGCGTAAACCGGACTTTGTGATTGAAAAGGACAATAAGCCGTATCCGATCCTGTCGCTTTCCGAGTCTGTCCGTGCTGGCTTGGAACTGAGAGAAGTCCTCAGCGAACAGAGTGGGGTGATATCACCTGTAGCGGTGGACAACACCGAGAGCACTTTCAAGATTAAGAAATCTTCTGGTCAGCTCATTCTGGTCAAGGCCGTCGAAGATGCGCCTTTAGAAATAAAACAGATCGGGGGCGAGGTAGAATGAAGCCACATGAACAATTGGAATTTGAAATGGCAAAGGAAAACATACTCAAGGCTCTTCCGGCCATGTTGGGGATGTATGGGGCAGTAGCCAAGGCATCTAAAGCGCACTTTGACGAATTGATTGCTGCTGGATTCAGCGAAGCCCAAGCCCTTCATATAGTCTCGGACCAAGGCATTACAGCACGCTTAGGAGGTCAATGACGTGATTAAAACAGTAATCTTCCGTAATTATAGTTTCTTCAAAGATGCCGACGACTGCATTGTTCTACGCAGAGTTGAGAAAGAACCCGCTATAAAGGTCAGTCTTCCTTTTCACGAAGACACACCTAATCTTGATTTGACAATTTCAGAAGCAACAGACCTGCGAAATGCACTCAACGATGTGATTGATCCGGTTCCTGGTCTACCCGCCCCACGGGAAGAGCTATTCCCGAGTACACAAATATCTGTATCTGACCAAAGCGCATTTAGTGGCTTATTTGATAGATTCCCTACTGACTCTGAGGGAGATAAACAAGCACGTAGGGCACTGAGACTTACTGCAGACATACTTAATCTTCCGACAGGATGGTGCAACGAATGAAGAACGGAAAGAAGCCTACCCGCCGCCAACAGACCGCAATCATAGAAGCGAATTTAAATCCTGACAACTGGCTAGTCTTCAAAGTTGAACCGGCTGCAATGCATATAGTACACCGCACTACTGGCAAGACCCAAATCATTAAATCATAGGAGGCCAATCATCCATGGCAAATAACAGAAACTTACCAACACTTACTCCTGAAATCCAAGAAGCATTCCAACCCGCAGTCCTTGAAGTTATCCGTACTTCCATTTGTCCGACAGCCAGCGATGCAGAGTTTCTCTTATTCGCCCATAAAGCAGCTTCATACGGACTTGATCCATTCAAAAACGAAATATTCTTTATTAAATATGGCAATCAGGCTCGTATCCAATTCGCTGCAGATGCGTACCTTTCCAAAGCTCGGGAGAAGGAAGGGTTTCAGCCGCCTGACACTCAAATGGTTTGCCAAAACGACGAATTCCGGATTGAGAAGAACCCCGAAACCAAGGAACTGGAAGTGACAATCCATGAGATCGGATTCCCTCGCGGGAATATCATCGGAGCTTATTCTATTGCTTATAGAGACGGACACAGACCAGTAACAGTCATTATGGATCGGTCAGAGATCGAACACATGTTTACAGGCCAGAACAAGGATAACTGGAACAAATGGACTCATGACATGTTTGGTAAGCATGTTGAGCAACGGGCACTGAAAAAGCAGTATGGCCTTGACTTCGGAGACGACGAAACTCAACAGCCGAATGCTGTAGAAGCTACTCCAGCATATGAACGCCGCGATATTACCGCTGAAACGGACGCAGCAGCAGCGACGGTTAAACAGGGGAACAAGCCGCTACCTGACGGAAGTCCTGAGGAAGCACCAACACCTGTTGAGCAAGCCTTAATAGACATGAAATTTAAATTTAAACAGCTTGGCATTATTGAAAGGGAAGATCAGGCTGCCTATATCCAGCAGCATGCTAAACCGAAGGATGACAAGCCTACGCTGGCGGAACTCAAGGGCCTGCTGAAAATCATGGACATGCACCTCGCGGAAAAAGCCGCCAAGGAGCAGGCAAATGACGAGCTTCCACTTTGATAACCAAGTTGAAATACACGTCCGCTGTGAAGACTGTCATGTTTGCGGCAATGAAATAAATCCCGGCCGGGAAGAGTACATTCGCGATTTGCGAGTGTGCCCCCGGTGCTATGGGGAGCTGAGGGGAGGCGGCAGAGTTGCCCGAGGACATGGAGCAAATGGACCTGTTCGATTTTCCTGCTGAACCTTCCCAGCCAGCAAGCCCAGTGTTGAACGGAATGTACTACGAACGCAGCACGGATATGTTTGTGTCCTTTGTCTTGGGGCGCAGACATTACGAGGAACCAGCTAGAGGATGTCCACACCTTAAAGAGTGGCAAGAACGGATTAAGAGGGAGCGGAGCATATGAAGCAGATAACCCAAGAACACTTAACTTTTTTAAAAGAAGCGGCAGAAGCTTTCGAGGGGAATAGCCGTTTGGAGACTTACACCAACAAAGAAGAAGACCTTATTGCATTGCGGTACGGAGTAGATAGGGATTGCATTAAGGTGATTGAACTAGGGGACAAGGTTGCATTCTTCGTGCAAGTAATTAGCGCTTCCCCAATTAGATGTCAAGCAGAGGACTGCCAAAATGAAAGTTGATATCCTGGCATCCGGCTCAAAAGGAAACTGCATCGCACTCACATCGGGAGATCAGACCATCCTTATAGATGCTGGTATACCTAAGACCAAAATCGAAAAGCGACTGCTTGAGGTGGGTATTAGACCGGATGAAGTTAGGTCGATATTTGTCACTCACGGTCACGGGGACCATATCGCCGGTTTACCATTCGCCAACAAGTACCGAATAAAGGTTTTTGCTCCAGAGGCTGAGTGGAAGCGAATTGAGATAGTGGACGAAGATTTACGCCGCGTAATCGGAGCGCATGAACCTTTTTACGGTTGCGGCTATGAAACACACGCTTTCCGCACTTTTCATAACACTTTTGATTCCTTTGGTTACGCGGTTACGTTCTATGGGAACACGGCTGCTGAGGACACCAAAGTGTCTATATGCTTGGACACTGGCAAGGTAGATGCCGAGATGATCAACGGCATGAAAGGGTCAGATATCTACATCATTGAGGCTAATCACGATGTGGACATGCAGGTAAGCTCCGATCGACCCGAAAGCGTCATTGCTCGTAATCTATCGGACTTGGGTCACCTAAGTAATGACCAGACCGCAGCAGCGCTTCAACAACTCATACAGGGGTGTGGCGAGCATATCTACCTTACCCACCTTTCAGGAACTTGTAACATGCCCACGTTGGCTGAAATGACCGTAAAGGCAGCACTAAAGCGGCGGGGATTTATAGCAGGAGAACATTACACATTGGAGGTAGTTTCGGAATGAAGAGTTTTAGAATCAGGATCATTACTAAATTCAACACCAAAAATGAATTGTTTATCCCAGGTGAAGTACACGAGGCGCGGCGCATCTCTTATAACTTAATGGATCTTAAAACGCCTTTCCAAATTGTTTCAGGCAAGAAATCAGGCGAGGAAGTGCCCTTCAAATATGCCGTTGTAGTACCAGATGAACCTCAACCAACTCAACAGCAATTCGACGAACTAGCCAAGCAGAATGGTGAACTGCTGGACAAGCTGGAAATCGCGGAAGACGACCTTCGAAAAGCTCAGGAAGATATAGAGCTTCTACGAGCGATGAACGAAGATTTAGAGCGATCAAAGAAGGCTTTGCTCCAGACAATTGAACGAGAAGTGGACGAGCAGCTTAACAGCGAAAAGCTTCTGCAGCGTATCCGAGAGTTGGAGACAATCGCCAATGGACGTGCTGAAATGATCAAATCCCTACGGGCTGAAATACAAGGCTTGCGTAACCCCGTTGAGGTTCCTCGGGATGTGGCAAAGGCAATTGACTGGTACAGATGGAACGGATTCGATAACGACGAAATTGTGGGGCATTTGGCTGCTGGAAATAAGGGGCCGAACGCGGATGTTTTAAGATCGTATGTTCAAGAGGGAAGCAACGGTCACAATCTGTTGTGCGCTTTGCTTAATGGCTACACGGCTGTTTCAGAAAAGAGTGAAGCTGCCGCCATGTTGGAAAGTGTGACTACCATCGTGGAGACGTGGTATCACAGTCCTGCTACAGATAATGACACACAGGTTTTGGCGGAACAAATCTGTGATTTTATCAGGGAACGGGAAGCTGCAGGCGAAGCAATGACTATTTAAAGCAGGTGAAACGGAATGGCAGGACCAGAGCTCGAAGACGGATATACCCGTGTAGCGAATGAGATTTATGAAGAGGTGGCAATGCGGAAATTTAACGGCATACAACTGAGAATGCTCCTGATCGTCTGGCGTTACACCTACGGGTTCAAGCGAAAGTCAGCCGAGTTGTCTGCCACGTTCCTTGCTACTGCCCTTCGTAGTGACTTGAGCGGTATAAAAAAAGAGTTAAAAAGACTCTTTGAAATGAACGTCTTGAAAGTGTTCAGACAGGCCCAGGGCAAACATGGTCGCATGATCGGATTTAATAAATATTCTGAACAGTGGCTAGTGGGGTGTAATCCTCCACCGCAACCGCCAGAATCAGACGAATCTACTGGTGGAGAATTACACCCCCTTCCGGTGGACAACTCTCCCCCGCTAGAGGGGGGCAATCGTCTACCCAAGAAAGAAAGAAAGAAAAATATAAAGAAAGAAGAGATAGAAGATATGTCACCTACTCCTGAAAGGATTCAATTCCATGACACTGTTTTTCTGACTCAAGAACAATATGAAAAACTCTGCTCTGACTTCGGTAAGCAAAAAGTGGATGACACTATCGAAGCCTTGGATGAATGGCAAAGCAACAAAAAGAAGAGCCAGCATAAAAAGGACCATAACAAAACTTTGCGTGTTTGGATTAAGAAGGATCAGGCGAAGGCTCCTGTTAAAACCAAGCAGCAACGAAATCAAGAGGAAATGTCTATTTTAAACCAGTTCTACGAGGAGGGAGCAGCGCGTGAAGCAAACGGAAACAGCCAGCTTCCTAGCGGTAATCAAGACGGCGTACCCCTACTTTGAAATAACAGTTCCTGTAACTAAGTTGTGGCATCAAATGCTTGCGGATATTCCCTATGAGGTTGCAAAGGAGCGACTGGGCAAGCATATACGCACAAGCAAGTTTGCTCCTACCATCTCTGACATTTGCACCGAAGAGGATACGCGGCCCTCTTTCTACGAATTACAGCGGGCAGAAGAACAGGCGGAAGCCTTGGCCCTTGAAGAGTATAACCAACAAGCTGTGCCTATGCCTGACCACATTCGGGAACGACTGGAGCGCTTGAACGCTCGAATGAGGGTGAACCATGAGTCTTGACGCTGAACGCGCAGTCCTCGGGTCAATCTTGAACAAACCCGAACTGTTAGATGATTGTTACCTGACTCCCGAAGATTTTGGAGCCGATGAAAGACACGGGCTGATCCTAACAACACTTCGGTATGCATATGAACAGTTCACCGGAAACCCTGACCCATTTGACCCGCTGTTAATGGTCCAACATTGGGGTGCGAATATAGCGAAGATCGGCGGAGTGAGCTACCTTATGCAGCTTCGTGATGCGGTCCCTGCGGTTCATAACTACCAAGCCTACCAAACCATTGTTCGAGAGGCTTATGTACAACGAGAAGCAGCCAGAGCGTTTGAAGAGGCATCTGCTACAGGGGCAATTGATGTAACGGCTGTACAAGAACGTATGGACGAGCTGAACCAGCTCCAAAAGGGACAGGCCGAGAACAACATGCTTCGAATGGCGGAAGTGCTGGACGGTCACCATTTAGAAATTCTGGACCGCGGTTCGCGGGCAGGGATTACAGGAACGAAAACAGCATCCAACGACCTGAACGAGATGGGGAGCGGTCACCAGCCTGGGGATGTGACCATTGTAGCCGCACGGCCTAGTATCGGAAAGACAGCTTACATCGTGAACGATTCTGTGGCTGCTGCTGAGGGTGGAACTACTTCCGCTATATTCTCGGCTGAGATGCCTTCCAAAGACGTGTCAGAACGTCATATATGCGCTCTAGGCGGCATTGACAGTAAGAAGATACGAACGGGCCGACTGACAGAAAACGATTGGGACAGCTACAGCAAGGCGCTTGAGATTTTAGAGTCTCTACCAATCTACATTGACGACACTCCAGGTATGACCATTGAGTATATTTGGCGGCAGGCTAAAGACCTTAAAAAGCGGAATCCACGCCTAATCATTTATGTTGATTATCTTCAATTGATTGAGTCAGAACGGAAATTCTCCAGTACGTCTGAGCGTGTATCCTATGTTTCAGCTCAATTCAAGAAGATGGCTAGGGTATTAGATATCCCTGTGGTAGTAATCTCTTCTGTCGGACGGAAATGTGAGGATAGGCAGGACAAGCGTCCGATGATGTCAGACTTGCGGGATTCGGGGAATATCGAGTTTGACGCGGACGTAATTATCTTCCTTTACCGGGACGACTACTATTACCCGGATACGGTCCTAAAAGGGGTCATAGAGCTGATTGTAGCTAAAGGTCGGAAGATTGGTACCGGAACAATACAAATGATGTTCAATCGAAAAACAAGCCGCTTTATGAATCTGACCAAAGACGATAAATATGAGCTTGAAAAGAAGGTGAGAGAGCATGGGGCAAATCGTAGATGAAGCAGGCTATCAGAAGTCGCTGGAATGGCTCGTTTCAAAGGCTCCGATGCTGGATGATCCTTTGATTGATGAATCTGCTAAAACGAATTTGCGAAAGCAATATGATCTTGTATCTGCAAAGGTCAAAGAATATCGGCGTGGGGAACTGGCAGCCAAATTTCCGGGCCTGAAAGAGCAATACAAGATTCTCGGATGGCCGTATCAGGAAATGGCTCCACAGCCTGAACAGCAGACCTATGACACGGTGGAAGAAGCGGAACCGACCAACACACCTACCGAACCGGAACAGGCTTCAGAAACGCCACCAGAGCCGCCTAAAGCTATGCCGAATCTATCAGGTTGGTTGGACTAATTGAGGTGAAAGATTTGATTGAAAAATGCGACTATTGCGGTAGCCAAGTGGTGTGCGTATCGACAAAAGAGTTCTATGGTCGTGACTACGGCGGACATGTTTGGAGATGTACAGGCTGTGACGCTTATGTAGGGACGCATAAAGGCTCTAAGGTTCCGCTAGGTACATTGGCTAATAAGGAGCTGAGAAAGCTCAGAAATCAGGCTCATGTACTGTTTGATCCATATTGGAGAAAAGGACATATGAGCCGTCATAATGCTTACCGTAAATTAAGTGAGTATATGAATCTTCCAAAGGCGGAAACTCATATTGGTATGTTTGATGTAGATAAATGCCGCAAGTTAATTAATGGCTTTGCTAATTTTATTGAAAAGGAAGTGGTCAACCATGGATAAGAAGATACAAGTGATAAGAGAAGATGTTAAGCAGGCTAAAAACGAAGCAAAGAAATATATTCAGTTTCCAGTTGCTGAGGTTTCCTACCTCCTACAACAGATAGACGATGTAGACCAATCCAAGTTCAACATTTTGGCAGCGAGAGATAATGAACGGAATTTGAAAGAGCAAGCGCGGAAAGAGAGAGACGAACTTTTCGAGTCTATATCCGTACTCAAGCAGCAGATGATCGAACAGCGTAATTACAGCTCAAGATTGAAAGAGCAGATAGAGATTAAGGATAAGGCGCTGGCGTTCTATGCTGACAAAAATAATCACCATTGGGGCGTTGATGAGGGAACAATTGGTGAGGTCATAGAGTCAGAAGTCATGATGGACTATGGAGAACTGGCTCGTGCAGCTTTGAAAGGAGAGGATACCAAGTCATGAGCGAACAATTCATAGTTTTCGCGATCCCCGTACTGGACTATCCGGTTCATGGGTACCAGCCGGGAGACATGCGGGTCAAGCTTCAAGAGGAAGTTAATGAGCTGATCGAGGAAGTAGAGTCCAAGGACTACGACCTGCGCCGGACGCTATCGGAACTCTTCGACGTGTTACAGGTAACGGTAGGCCTGATCCGACAACAGGCGCGTGAGAATCTACCACCTGAAGAGGCTAGCAAGGTTCTGCAAAACGTGATTGCGCGAGCCAATCAGGACCATCTGTACAAGATTACAGAGTATGGGCGGCAGCGCAGTTGGGAGGTGGCGAGGTCATGACACGGTTTGTTGGGATCGACCCGGCGACCAAAACCGGATTCGTTGCTTTGGATATTGACGGAAATCTACTGGTGCAGACGGAGTTAAAAGGCAAGGGTCCGAAGGTGCCAGGGGGAATATCCACAAAAGAGCTTGTATCCTTGGAAAATCAGCTTTTTCAGCTCCTTCAATCAGGCGATGAAATAGCAATTGAACAGCCCGCCATGGGTACGCAAATGGGCGTGACAACCGGGATGATACATGGTGGACTCAGGTCTATGATCTATCGAAAAAATTTGACTCACAACGATGTTAACCCGGGGTGGACAAAGAAATATGTTGGCGTTACTGGTTGGACAGGTGAGCCAGGCAGCAAGCGGAGGCTCAAAGATAAGGAGAAAAAGAAGGCTATCGGTGACGCTGTGAAAGCAATGTCTGGTTACACCCACAAAAGCGACAACGTAGTGGACGCATACATCATTGCCCGCATAGCGCTCAACCTGTATAGAATGCGCGAATACATGCCGCTTCTCGACAACGAACCATACCAAATTGAAGTCATAGAATCTATCTTAAATAAGGCATAACACCCGGGGCTATTGGGTCCTGCGGCGGGTAGCTGCGCCCAAAAACGCTCAGAGAGGGGCATTTCATGGGAACATCCGTCCCAAATTGGAAAAATGAGTTGTCTTCGCAGGGTCAGGGTGACGTTAAAACGTACACACTCAGCCCGGAAGAACTCGAAAAGATTGTCGGTAAGCCTATACCAAAATCGCATATAAAACCGCTCACCTTTCGAGCCAAAACAAAGACCGTCAAGGAGGAAAAGACAAATATGAAAACAGCATCAAAGGAAGATCCAAAGCCTGCTGCTCCTGTTACAGAGACTGCAGCAGAAAACACGTCTGTCACGCAACCAAATGACGAACCCTCTAAGCCTGTGCTGACTAAGGCAGAGGACGAGGCTATCTTGTGGCTATTAGATGACTGGAGTAGGGAGAATCTTCTACAACAGCATGCAGCTACGCCAAATGGCTGGCAACGAGGGACGCGGGCAGAGGCGATGAACGGTATGTCTGTCTGGTTGCTGGCTCAGGCACTTATTGCGGGGTATGAAGTGGAACAAACAAAAGAAGATATATTGCTTGACTATTATAAAAAATGCTGGACTTATGGCGGTGGAGCTTGGAAGGCCGGATATTCAGAGGAAGCGTTTCGTGCAGGGATGTATACCGCTTTGAAAATAATAGATATGAAAGTGCCAGGTATAACAGATTAGCCCCAAGGGCAGAGAGGACAAACACATGAAAATTCAAATTGAAGGAAGTTTATATCTGGAGTCGGACGCTATTCAGTTCATTTTGAAAGAGTATACGGGCAAACAATCGGTCAATAAGAAAACTGGAGATTCCACAGATTTATATAAAACTCATGGATATTTTCCAACTGTGAAAAGCGCTCTTGAAAAGGTTGTAAAAATGAAGATCATGGACAGCACTGCTACAACGATTGGAGGGCTTTTAGAGGAGCTTGAGGATATACGTCAATATATTGAGTCCAAGGTAACTGTTTGACGCTTGTACAAGGCACGCATAGCCCCATAGGGGATAAGAAGGAGGGAACAGCCCTCCAGGGGGATACACCCCCTACTACCTATGAAGGAGAGATAACAATGGGATTGGATATTACTGCGTACAAAAAATTGGTCAAAGTAGAAAATCCAAAATTAGATGCGGATGGCGAACTTGAGGATTACGAAAATCAATGGCAAACAGACGGGAGTATGAAATGGTCAGAAAGACACTGGCCTGGTCGCGCGGAAGGATTAGAGTTTGGTACCGTCTATATCTACGGTGAAAGTCTTGGTTTCCGCGCTGGTAGCTACAGCGGATATAACTTGTGGAGAAAGATGCTATCTGATTTTGCTGAGGCAAATGCTTTTCAAGAACTTATTGAATTTTCGGATTGCGAAGGCGTTATTGGTCCTGTTGTTTCTGCGAAACTCGCAAAGGATTTTACCGACTACGAAGAACGAGCAAGGAAATATGCCGACACCTTTGAACGTGGAGAATGGTGGATTGAGAAGTATCAAGAGTGGAAAGAAGCTTTCCAACTGGCGGCGGATGGAGGTGCCGTAGATTTCCACTAAGTCAGGGCTGAGGCATAACAGCCTCTTACCCTATACCCTAAACAAATTAAAAGGAGCGAATGAACATGTTTACAGAAACGAATGATCGTAAGTTGCTGCGTGAGATCGGATACGAAGAAACGATGTTAGAGACGATGACGGATGAAGATTGTGAAGCAGAAGTGCAGGAGCTACCATACAACGCTTAAACAGGGGCCTTCTGGTCTCTTACCCTATACCCCTATATACCTTAAAGGAGATGAACGGATATGAGAGAGATTAAATATCGTGTTTGGAGCAAGCGGATGGGCATTATGATGCAAAACGAAGTAATGGTAGAAGCAGGCAGGCAAGTTGTTGAATTTGCTAAACGTATGCGTCCTGATATGCCTGATATGAGCAACGCGAAAGGTGGACTTCTGCTTCCGACTGATGATGACGACCTTATTTTCATGCAATATACCGGAATCCCAGACAAGCAAGGTGAGGAAATTTATGAAGACGATATATGTACTGCGGAAGAAATGATATTCCCGCTATCAGGCACACGGACAGGCGTTGTGAAATATATAGACGGTTCATACGTGCTTGAAGACTTGGACGGAAAAGACGGTATTTATTTGTTCAACGAATCGGCAGAGATTACGGTAATAGGCAACATACACGATAACCCGGAGCTACTACATCCCCAAGGAGGCGGTAAAGGTGAAACGACAGAACCTGTATGAATTACAAAAACAGTGTCTGCACCCAAAAGATATGACTGAACAAAAATACTTATATATCAATGATTCAGCCATTCTTGATTATGAGTATTGCGGTAAATGTGGCAAGAAATTAGGGGAGGAAGAACAGTCATGAGTGAACGGACAGTAGATTTAATCCGTACAGATTTGCAGTCAGCAAAGAATGAAGCTAAGAAAAATATTCTGTTACCAGTTAGAGAGGTAGAAGACCTACTTGCCCTGGCAGACTCACTCCAGCAGCAGGTAAATGACCAAGTACAAAAAATCCACATGCTCAACGTTGCTAACAATATACAAAAGGATACTGCTGTGGACTGGGACAAGCTTGTTGATAGAGTTACAGCCGAACGGGACGCTTTGCATGATCAAATTGCGGAGAGGGACCGGACAATAGACCTGCTCACCAAGCAAATTACCGACGAGGTTGGGATATCCGCTAAAGCAATTGCTGAGCGCGATATGTTCAAAACTTCCTTTGAACATTGGAATAAGGAAGCCCATAGGGTAGTCAATGAAAATAGCAAACTACGTAAGGCACTGGAAGAAATAGCAGATAGCAAAAAAGACATGTCAGGTGTGCTTTGTCGAGTTGCAGCACGTCAGGCATTAGGTAGGGATTAAGCATCGTAAGGGGAGGTAAACGAAATGAGCAAACGACAGTACCACAGGGGCGGTCAGGTACAGAAGCGTCAGCGTAGTATGGGTCCAAAATTGCCGGGCTCAAGTGCTTGGGATATTCCAACTCCGGTGCCGGACTTACTGTTAGATAGCCTGAGTGATCCTATCCCAAAAAAGACTGTCAAAGAGATTCACAGATTAGCCAAGGCTGGTGTATCTCGTTCGGATATCGCAAAGCAGGTCGGTGTCTCTAAGATGCGAGTGATTCACGAGTTATCCAAAAAATATAAAAATAAATTCGCTCCTAAAGATCAGCGAAAGGAGTGACCGTCAAACATGTGGTTTAAGATCCTGCTGGGCTCAATTCTAGTAATCTCTTTTCTCTTGACAGTTGAGGAAGGAGATAAGAATAAAGAGTCCGCCCGCAACATGGCCTGTATCTGTGTTGCATCTATATTAGCGTTGTCGATACTGATCGTTTTCTATAAATAAAACAACTGAGAGGGGTAACCACCCATGGCAAAAGCACAAAAATTTCATTCCGAAGCATCTAAAGAAACCTATGAATTGCTGGAGGATATGATAGAGAAGCATCATGACCGACTCGAAGACACATCGTTTCTAATTCTCTTCAAGCATGGAGGATGGAAGACTAAGGGGAAGACAGTATTTAGTAAGTTCAAGGTGTTAGCTGACGATCTGCGCCGCACGCTTAACAAGGACGCAATTCTTTATCTGAACGCTGATATGTGGTTGGCCCTCAGCGATCCGCAGAAGCGTTATGTACTTGATGATGCTCTTTATACGATTACACCTAAATACGACAAGCATGATTGCGTTGTAGAGGCTGCGGACGGTCGACCGCTCCTTACTACCCTACCACCTGACATTGAGGGCTTCACAGAGGTTATCAAACGTCATGGAGCAATCACGGAGGATGTGAAGCGCCTTGCCAGAGCTCTGACGGAAACCAACCAGCTCACCATTGAGGATGTTGCTGCAGCAGCCGAACAGAAACCAGAGGACAAGCCGACTGAGCCACGTGAAGGCGTGAAGGGTTATATCCATCCTGACGGGACAATTGACATTAACGATCCGAATCAGGCCAAGCTTCCTATTGATGACGAAGAAGCCGCAGCCGCTGCAATTGCCGCCAGTGCTGCAGGTGGAGATAACCCCGACGACGATTTGCCTTTCTAAGCAGACCGCACTTATACGCTCCCCGGCTTCGGTCGGGGGATTTACTTAATACAGAATTACAGAGCATGAGGTGAATACCAAGTGGGGCAACAGAGTTTTTTGCCGGAGATCGACCGGAAACGTACACAGGCCGCTGTCGAGGACGCGTTGGAGAAATATAGAATGTACAAGTACCTTACGTATGAAGAACGGGAGGCAAGCACAACAGCCGCTTATAGCGATATGCCACGTAGTAGCCCGACGAATGTTACAAGCGATCAGACAGCCAACATTGCTATTCACAACGCGGATTCTCAGGCATTTCGTGAAGAGTATTGTGAGCGTATAGAACGAGCTGTAAAGCGCATGCCGCGTCTGGAACGATTCTTGATTGAAGAACGTTACATGACCACAGAGCATGATTACATTACCGATCAACGGGTATATAGCTTCGTGTTTAAGCCTCCAATCTCAGAACCAACATACAGTAAGATTCGTTGGAGAGCATTCTACAAGCTGGCATCATACCTTAATCTAATGATTACCAAAGACAGCAAGAACGACTGAGGGGCAACATGACCAAGCCCCCAGTCATAGCATACTAATGGGTGATGATACGATGGGGAAAGAAAAATCATTTAAGCTTAATTTTGTTCAGGTGGAAGACCGATCCGAAAATATTATTCGGAGCCTTGTTAAGACTGAACTTCTGAAAGTTATGGCTAAACACGGGGTAGTGTCGTACAATTTGGATGAAGTTTTATCCAAATATATTACAGGGGAAATGTGTAATGAAAAAAAAGGATAGAGGTTATGTCCGTGTTTCAACTCTTAAAGAATCGCAGCAGGACAGTCCTGAACACCAAGAATCTCTAATAAAAGAGCATGCCTTGAGAGAGGGGATCGAACTTGATCATGTTTATGAGGATCGTGATACAGCAACCAGTATTGTAAAACGTTCGGATGTACTAAAAATGATTGAGGACGCTAAGAGAGGTGAAATTAGGTCAATTTGGTTCGCCTCTCTTTCAAGATTTAGTAGGGATGCCCTAGATGCAATTTCGCTCAAGCGTATTTTGGTAAACGCCCTTAGAATAAGGGTGGTATCAGTTGAGGATAACTACGATTCGGAAAAAAAAGATGACGAATTACTTTTTGGGATTAGGTCAGTCGTAAACCAAAATACCAGTGGGGATATCAGTGTTTCTTCACGTAGAGGTATACGAAAGTCTTGTTTAGAAAAAAAGAATTATATCGGAACAATTGCGCCATACGGTTACAAGAAGATTAAAGATGGGAAAAGGAAAACACTCGAAATAGTTAAGCACCAATCAGATATCGTCGAAATGATATATGATCTATACATTGATGGATTAGGGGATAAAATGATAGTCCGCTACTTAAATGGGGGAAACCCTAACTCGCTTTTTTTTCCATCATATACGGGGGGACTGTGGAGCTTGTCATCTGTACAGACTGTGCTTACTAACCCTGTTTATACTGGCTACAACGTTTCTGGTCGCTATACTACGGAAGTAGTGTACGACAATATTGAAAATCTTATGAATCGCAGGAAAAAGCTCGTGAGAAATCCCCGAGACAAGTGGGAGTTTTCCGAAGAGCAGGCTCACCCGGAGATAGTGCCTCTTTCAAAGTGGGAATACGTTCAGGAATTAAGGGAGCAGCGTGGCAAAGGAAAACGCGGTGGTAAACGAACTTTTGTTAATGCCTTCGCTAAGATGATTTTTTGTTCGGAATGCGGGTCGGCTATGGTTACGATGTCCTCAATTAAAAACGGGAAAAAGTATCAATATTTGTTGTGTAGTAGACGCCGGAGGATTGGTGAAAAAGGTTGTTCCAATAGTAAATGGATTCCTTATCATGAGATGAGGGACGATACCATAGCGGAGATACTACGTAGGATTAAATCTGCTGTAAAAGCGATGGAAAGCAAAGGAGCTGCTGAACTATCGGTTTCGGTGCCTCAAAATAATTATGACAAAGAAAAACGTAAAATAAATAAGCGTATAGAGGACAATAGGAGGCTACTGTTTGAAATTCGCCGTCAACACATGCTGGGTGAGATCGAACAGAGCCAATATGAATTCGAAAAGGAACAGTACACTGTAGAGATAGATACCAATGAAATGCGACTTACTGAAATAAACAATGAGGAAAAAAGGAGTTTCGACCATGCGCGGTTACTGAAAGATGCAAAAAAATCTTTGCATGAGTTGACTCAATTGGAATCATACGCCCATGACGTGGATAAGACCAGAATTCTGCTCATGAAAGTTGTACGGAGAATTGATGTATCCGCCAATGGCGATATATCCATAGAAACCTATGTCTAACTTTCCGTGTTTGACAATGCATTTCCAACGTAATGCAGAAACTGAACGTAAAAGGTCGTTCACAGGCGGTCGTAGAATTAATCAGGCTTGGCGAATTAAAAATCTGACCTCTCGTTCCTTGCGGGGTACAAAGTCTTCTCAATGATCCTTCAACAATGAAGGATGGTCGGGAAGGCTTTTGTTTTGTGATAAGTTAGCTGACACAATATATCTAAACTAGCAAAGGTGAATATATAACGAAAAAAGCGATTAAACCGCTGAAATATATGGGAATTTGTGTGTAAGTGGTGTACTATATAGATAAGGAAGAAAATACCATGTGTTTGCCAATAAATTATATGAATAATTGAGGTGGAAAAGCTGTACCACAAAGTTATGTTTAGATAGAAATGCATCTAGTGATAGTCTAAGAATATAAATCCCTACAAAAGCAGTACTCAGCATGGCGACAGGATGGAAGATGAATCAGGTTTTTGCCTAGAGCCTACCTGTGGTATATTCTTGATCGGAGGTGAACAATAAGACACATGACACCCAACCAACACTTGATGACTTATACGCTGAACAGCGGTATAAAGGGGACTGTCGACCTGACCAGTAAACAGGTGCAGGAATGGATTAAAGCATATCGAATTGGCAGCAAATTTGTAACGGTTGTGGGCAAACAATATTTTGGTTTAAACCCTGAGTTGGTAGCAGATTTCAAGGTACATAATGAATACTCGGAGCAGAGAGAACACATATTCATAATACAGCCTGTAATGGAACACAAAGCTGTAGAGCTGGACCCACTGGTAGAGGCGTACAGCCAGTATAAAACATTAATTCAGGTAGAATGTAAATGTGGTGCTTCCTATATAGAAGAGTCACCGCATAAAAGAACCAAGTGGTCATGCAAGGAGTGTAATAACATTGTGTTCCTGGATCGTAAAAAGGGCATGGTGGATACGGATAAAGGCAAGGCGTGGTACATGACCAACAAATACTATGTGGAAAGACAAAGCAACTGACAGATTGTCAGTTGCTTTCTAACTATACACTCACACCTCTGGTGTGCCTACTAAAATGATATTAGGTCTTTTGCCAAATAATAAAATTGATGTTTTTTACGCTTTGTAGTACATTATCAAGTGTATTATAAGGAGGCTTCTCATGTACGGACATAGACAAGATGATACTTTATACATCATGACTTACACATTAAATAGTGGTATCAAGGGCACAGTGCCTTTGTCTAATCAACAGATACAGGAATGGCTTGAGTGTTACAGAATCGGTAAGAAATTTGTAACCGAGATTGGCAAAGAGTACTTTGGACTGCATGCGGAACTGGTGGCTGATTTTAAAGTGCATAATCAGTATTCAAGCTATCAGGAGGTTATTATCCCCATTCAACAACCGGATACTGGCCTAAAAGAGTTGTCCCAGGCTTACAAATCAACAGAAACTTTAATTAAAGTAGATTGCAAATGTGGTACATCGTATGTTACAGAATCTCCCTTTAAGCGGACCAAGTGGTACTGCACCAAATGCCGGGAGATTGTTTTTCTCGACAACAAAAAGGGAATGGTGGATACTTCCAGAGGCAAGGCCCATTATATGACCAATAAGTATTTTGTGGAACGGGAAACAACTGGCGTATAAGCCGGTTGTTTTTTTGTTCGCAAGGTTTGTGTACGTCCTGACTTTTCAAAGCCATTGCGCTATAGTGAAAAAGGGGGCTTATGGAAATGTGGAGTATTTTGCTGAATCACGTTTTGTTGATAGGATTCCTGGCTGTTTTGATTCAACGGATCTATAAGCATCGCTTTCATCAGCAAAATGGTAGCAATTTTCTGCTATGCTTGTGGGGGATCTTGCTTAATCGGTACAATAGCTTGTTTGAACTGACCACGTTATATACGGTGTATACCGTTTTTTTTGCTGTAGGTGCATTGTGGTTTGGAGGTTGCTGGCTTGTGCAGCTATTGGAAAAGGGGAAAGATAAAGCTTGATATAAATGATAGTCAGGTGGTGAACGTCATCCGGGAAGATCATACGAATGGTGCAAGAAACCGCATGAGCACGAACAATGTGTACATACACGAAACGCTTCATTTGGAACAAATCATAAGTGACCTGCGGGTGATGGGCTATGTGGCTTTTCATCATCATCCGCAAATCACAGGTGACCTTGAAGAGCTGGAGGCGTTAAAAAAGCAACTATTGTCGTTTTTCCAACAGCATCATGTATTGTGGATTGAGCTTGACCCGCTAACACAATATGTGGTGGTGAATAACATGGGGAAGGCCACGGTGCTGAAACTCATGGGTCGGAAAATGAACCCGCTACGGGATCTGAGAGCAAACGCTGCTTTGGCTGGACAGCCGCTGCATGAGTTGGATCGGGAGATAGAACGGCTCAATCGGCTGGCTCATCTGTTGCGCTATACCCGTTTTTCTTAAGCGACAGAACTAACGAAAAAAAAAGCATTCACGAAGCAAGGATGGTTCCATGCTGTGAATGCTTTTTAGTTTACTTACACCGATTTCAAAAACTCCACAATCGTCAGCAGACCCTTGTCAAAATTGTCCAAGTTGAAATGCTCGTTGGGCGCGTGCAGGTTCTCATCTGGCAAGCCGAAACCCATCAGCACGACTGGGGCAGTCAGCACACGGGAGAAAGTCTCCACGATTGGGATGGAGCCTCCATCCTTGGTAAAGAGGGCACGCACACCGTATACCTTCTCAAAAGCATCGGCCGCCGCTTGCAGAAACGCGTGTGACGGGTCGATGTTAAAGGCGTTCGCTTTTTCGCCCTGTTGAATATCCAGGGTAGCTCCTGCCTGAACATGGGCGCGCAAATGGCGCTCGATTTTGTCCAGAATGTCTTGCGGGTTCTGGTTAGCCACCAAGCGGCACGTAATTTTAGCGTGAGCTTCTTTCGGAATGACCGTTTTCGTGCCTTCCCCTTGGAAGCCGCCGTATACGCCGTTCAGCTCCAGTGTCGGACGCGCCCCAACACGCTCAACGAAGCTGAATCCTTCTTCGCCATAGAGGGAATCAAGTGCAAGATCTTGTTGCAGCTTGCTCTCATTGAAGCCTTGCTTCATGAATTCTTCTCTCATCTCTGCCGATAATGGAGCAACATCGTCGTAGAATCCTTCGACGCTTACACTGCCTTTGTCATTATGCAGGGTTGCCAGCAAGGACACCAGAGCATGCAGGGCATTCGGCACGCCGCCACCGAAAGAACCGGAATGTAGATCTGTGTTCGCCGTGTGAATGGCGACTTCTAGCGAGCATAATCCACGCAAACCTGTGCAAATGGCAGGCTTTCCTTTTTCGATCAAGGAAGTGTCGGACACCAGTACAGCATCGGCTGCCAGACGTTCAGCTCTAGTTTGCAAAAACTCAAGCAAGTTCGGACTGGATACTTCTTCTTCGCCCTCAATACAGAATTTGATGTTCAGTGGCAATTTGCCTTCCTGCTTCAAAATGGCCTCAACTGCCTTAATGTGCAAGAAAACCTGTCCTTTATCATCTGTCGCTCCGCGCGCATACAATTTTCCATCACGTATGGATGGCTCAAACGGCGGCGTTTCCCACAGGTGAAGCGGGTCTACGGGTTGTACATCATAGTGTCCATACACGAGGATCGTTGGTTTACCAGGTGCGTGCAAATGATCCGCATATACCAGCGGGTGCCCTTTGGTCGGAATGATTTCAACGTTTTCCAGACCAGCAGCAGTCAGTTTGGCAGCCAGCCAATCAGCTGCTTGGTTAATGTCCTTTTTGTGCTCCGATAATGCTGAGATACTTGGAATGGACAACCACTCCTGTAACTCGCCCAGTTGTTGCTCTCTGGCTTTTTTAAAATATTCAGAATAACTCATAAACTATGTATCCTCCTTTTTCAATGTAAATCGTGTGAATGTTGCGCTATCCTCCGAACCGAGGTCGTGGACGATATGTCTAGTTTACTACGTTTTGTGCTGAACGAAAAATTGGGAGATAAAAAACGATTCTACCCGGGTCTGTCCAGACCTGAGTAGAATCGCCCTTAACCAAGCATATGCATGTATTTACGCGCGAATGTCCAGTTGACCGCCAAGATGAGGCTGTACGCTTTTTTCCATCATCTGCACTAAAGCCTGTCCTTGTTCACTGGCCTGATCCTTAGCCATACTTAATACTTTCACACTTACGGCTTGAGCTAAGCTGGCCTGACTCATACCTGTTGATAATGCTGCGATATCCATGTTCCAACCCTCCTTCATTGTGAAGACTCTTTCTCTATATTTATCGGTTGGAACGGTTATTTTGTTTCATCCAATTGGAATTGTGTCAGTAAATCTTGAAGCTGTTCTGCCAGACGGGTCAAATCTGCGGCAGACGAACCGATCTCTTCCATGGAGGCGAGCTGCTCCTCAGCGGCTGCGGACACGGTCTCCGTATGGGATGCCGCTTCTTCAGCGATGCGTGTAATTTCCTCCATGCTGCTGACGACTGTACTTGTTCCATCTGCGACTCCAGCGGTAGAAGCTGCGACGTTATCCAGCTGCTTCGCTGATTTGGCTACCGCTCTACGGATGCGTGAGAAGGAGCGACCGGATAGGTCAATGGAATTGATACCTTCGCTTACGCGTTCCTTGGCGGATTCCATAGCGGTCAGGGCTTCAGATACACCGCTCTGTATCCCTTGAATCTGTTCACGAATTTGTTGTGCGGAATGAGCTGAGTTTTCAGCCAGCTTGCGGACCTCTGTGGCCACGACAGCAAAACCTTTACCATGCTCCCCTGCACGTGCCGCTTCAATAGAAGCGTTCAATGCGAGCAGATTAGTCTGGCTGGCGATTTCCGTAATGACAGTAACAATCGTTCCAATTCGTCCAGATCGATCATTCAAAGCACCGATAATGGTGTCCAGTTCTTCCACGGTAGTGCGAATGCCATCAATGGAAACGACGCTGTTGCCGATATGCTCACTGCCTGCATCCGACGCCTGAATGGCCTGTGCGGAGTAAGTAGTCATTTCAGCCATAGTTTCGGTCATAGCGGTGATGTCTGTTGCCATGCCGCTAACCCGTGTCTGATTAGCTTTAGCACTGCCCACTTGGCGTTCGCTGCCAGCAGCCACGTCTTGAATGGCTATGGTCACATGCTCGATAGCCCGGGTCGTTTGTTCTGCACCTGCTGCAAGCTCTTGCGAGGATGCCGACAAATTGCCAGTCATCGCTTGAATTTCTCTAATCATGTTACGCAGGTTATCTACCATTTGTTGAAAATATCTTGATAATTCACCAATTTCATCTGTACTGGTCGTAGCCACGTTAATCGAAAGATTACCTTGGCTGATGGCATCCATAGAATTACGCAATCTTTGGATAGGCTTAAGTATACTGCTGATTAGCCACATTGCGAGCACACCAATGATGATGGCTGCAATCACCAACACTACGATCGTCGTGATAAGAATCGGTTGGGCGGAGGCACTGGTTTCTGCTTTGTCCATTGTGCCGGCAATTTTCCAGCCTGTCAGCGCATTGGTTTTGAAAATCAGGTGTTTATCTACGCCATTAAGATCGTAGTTAAAGCTGCCTTCCTTAGAGTCAAACAGTTTGGGTATTGTTTCTCCCATTTTGGTACTTCCGCTGACTTCTGTTGGGTGGGTAACGATACGTTTGGTACCATCTAATATCATAATATAGCCATTTTGTCCGATTTTTAAATTTGTGATTTCTTTCAAATTTTTCAGGTTCAGGGAAAGGCCGAGAACACCGCTGTTGTCGGGAAGTGTACGTGAAATATACACAACGGGGATCTTAGCCGTATTGAGTCCAACAGGGCTGATTACGGTTTGACCGGGTTTCTCCAGGGCCTGTTTGTACCACGGGCGCTCACGAGGATCGTTTGTGGAGCCTACGGCTTTGCCAATAATGAGCTTACCTTCGGGGGTTCCTACAAACATATCAACAGCTTCCGCGTGCATTTTCAAATAAACTTGTAATCTTTTTAGAATGGCATCATCTGCTTCAGCACTGTTATCACTAGCCGTCATCGTTGTAGAGTAATATTCGAGATCCGCGATTTTGGCTTGAATCGTTTGAGTAACTGCACGATCGGATGCAGTAACGCTAGTTGTCGCACTATCAAGTAATTGGCGGTCCGTCTGGTTATATGCTGCTTGATAAGAAAAAGAACTTACAATAATACTAGGAACAAGCATGACCAGAAGGAATGCTGCGGTCAATTTCTTGCGTAGTGTTAATGTTTTCAGTCGTTTCATCTAACCCCTGCTTTCTATCTATATATTCATTTCTAAAGCTTATATCATATGTATTTACTATCGGTTATTTTGAGCTGAATTGATAGATTTATTACTAATTTGTCCAATACGCCAAAGAATTTCTTGCATAACATGGAGTATCTTGCAATTTGGAGGGATAAGGTATGGGTTTTTTTCTGGATATGAGAAGCTCCACCAATTCATCAAAGACAGGTGAAGGTCCCGATATTCAACTGGGTCCTATACCGGAGCGATTCGGTTTGATTACTCTGCGAACCTTTCTTGTGCCAGGTCCGATTGTGACTTTTAGTGGTTCCATTGGTCTAATCGGTGAGCTTGGCGATACGTATGCAGTTGAAATCGTGCGTGGAGCCGACTATGATCCGAGCGAGGTAGTCTACCGCGCCGAGGGGGTACTGGGCGTGACCGGATCTAATGAAACGCAAGCTTTTAATGCACAGGATCTATCCGCTCCATTGGCAATACAAACAGTATATTCTTCTTATATTTCTGGTGTTTCGACCACTGTTCGTAATGGTCCAGAGGTATTCACGGGCATCGCTTCGACTCCGTTTCTGTAAATATATCAGGTGAATATTTCTTTAGTAAATACTCGCTGCCTGTTCGTGGTTCTCCTAGGATAGGCCGCTGCGCAGAAGCTTAACTAGCCACGAGCATAGACAGACAGCTGCTACAGACTCGTGGCTATAATTCTCAACAACACCCAGAGCACAAATGACCTAGTTGTTGTAATTTCCTTTATGAGCGTGTTCTACAAAGTTGATCGTGCTTCTCGGATTCTATTTCTTAAGAATCTCTCGCAAATACACTGTCAACTCATCTGCCGCTTTGGTATGGGCGGGGAGCCCGGGATGGCTGCGAGACCCTATCGTTTCTTCCGTCGTGTTAGGCAGTTGGAATACAGACACATTCCCATCCCTCGTTCTTTTCTTGTATGCATCTACTGCTCGGTAGATTGAGGGCATCATAGGAGTACCCAGCATCCCATAGGCCCATACAATATGAGCCGCAGGATTGCAATTCCGAAGCTTGACAAGAAAACATTCGATAGCGCTTTCAAAAGCTTGTAAATCTTCTTCATTGAATGTGCCGTCCTCGTTCAAGCGTTGCTTGTACACTTTACCGCTTGCTGGGTCCGTCCATGCAGGAGAATAAAAGGCTCCCCCGTCATTAGTCCCCAAATTCACTACGACCACGTCCGGCTGCCATGAGGTAAAATCATGATCTGAAAATGCCCCTAATGCTTCATTTCTCTCACCGGTCAGCACACCACATATCTGTTCATAATATGCCGGTATGTTCGTATCGGGATTATTATCCCAGCCCGTTAGGACACCCCAGCCGCTTTGTGAAAACACTCGGTAGTCCGCATTTAGTGCTTCGGCTGTTATGGCTGTATAATTGCGTAGTGCTGTGAACAGCATGGGAACCCAGTCTGTCTCGTCCTTCGCTCCAATCGTTCCTTCTCCCGAGGTAATGCTGTCACCGATAAATTCCACCTTGAGGGGCTTATCAGTGACCGGTAGCAATTCTCCGTCAACCTTCAGGGCATGAATTTGCAACAAGCAGTGCGGGTCCGAACTCATAGGCTGGACATCCTTGACCACACGGACATTTTTGACTGTATCAGGGTTTAACCCTCTCAAAAGACAGATCCAATGCCGTCCTGCAGTCACCATCAGGCGACTCATCGGGACACCATTGATGACAATACTGATCCAGGGCTCATACACCTGGTAATCGGCCTCAATTTCAATCCACAGCTCTGAGCCTTTGATATTCAATTCAATGCCACTTCCTGTCCAAAATAGAGTAAGCGGTGTACGTGTTTGCGTAGTTCGACCATGAACCTTTATATGCTTTGCTTTTGTAAGTGGGTATGTCTTCAATTTCTTGTTATGTGACATTTCAACACCCTCCTCATGGTTTTTAATGAATGCTAGTTTCTGTAATATTGTAAAAGAAGTTACAGGAAATCTCAAATTCTATTTCTAAACAAGCAAGGGCTCAAAGCTTTATATGGATTATCCTTTTTGATCACGCTTTAGAACTACATATGGTATCAAAAAGCACCAGCCAATTGAAATTTGCTGGTGCTTTTTGATATACGGAGCAAGGATTTTTGCTAAGTATATTTTTTCACAAATATTATTTTATCTATTAATTAGCTTTGCCGAACATGACGATATTAATCGCCTTGCCGAAGTCTATACCTACTTTGCCAGTGAGTTCTGCTGTTTTTTGTGCTAACACGACTGCATTGACACCACAAGAGAACAGCGCAATATCAAAGTCATCTTTGTGTGCTGCGATCCATTGGAGTGTTTCAGGCATTTGTTCATATTGATGAAATGCCAGCGTGTGCGCGATATGCAGCTTGTACGGATCAGCCTCAAGAACAGGCTTTACTTCAGCGGCCGTCCGGGTGACCAGCAGAATGCGTCGATTTTTCAGCATGTCCCAGAAAGCGGGTGTCCCAGCCAAATACCGATTCAGGCAGGCGTGGCAGGTCAGCGGGGGGGAAAGAGCATAGTGAGCAAAGACCTGATCGGTCAGCTCCCGCTTCATATAGGATGGTGCTTTAATAGATTCGTCATCATATGGCAAAATGCCAGTAATGCTGGCTTTGCTCACTGCCTCAGCCACCGCGTCCCGTAGCTCCGTATTTGGTAGAAACAGTCCCTTTTGACCGAGATTGGCTTTGACCGCCCAACGTTCCTGTAACACCTTTTCCATCGGCCAGACGGTATCCTGCGCCAACACCAAATTTTCACCATCTCCAATACGAATGAGCGAAAAGGACTGGTGCTGATCGAGTGCTAGCTTCAAACGCTTCAGTACCTCGTCCATCTCCAGATACTTTGGATTCGTCATATCATGTTTCCTCCCTGTCGTTCCTGCTTGTTCAACTTTTCAGATGGAGTAAAAAACTTTGTATTCTATCATATGTCGAAAGCGAAAAGGTTTTTGTATGAACGGCTATTCTTTTTGGATTCTACCTATTTTTACAAGATTCGTTGTATCTGTACGTGCCGTTTCAGGAGCGTCTTCATAACTTGAGAGAAGACGGTTGAAAGGGAGGAAGATCAATGAATCGCAAGGTTGTAATTGAAATTAATTTTAATAACTATGGGATGAATCCCAACCGCCTGACACGTGAGTGGATCAGCGAGCGACTGGATATATTCAGAACCTTTACGCTGCGTAGTTTACTCAGTCAGACAAATGCGGATTTCCTATCTGTCGTCAAGCTGGCGGGCGGATGCAGTGACATCGTGGAAGAGGAGCTGGCCCGACATGAGCCCATTCCCGACCACATCCGTTTTGGTACGAGCATCGAAAGTAAACGTCGTATCCATGCGTACATCGAAGGTGCGGACGAACTGCTCATTGCTCGAATAGATTCCGACGATTTGTATCACCAGTCCTTTGTACAACAGTTGCATGATTACAAGTTTCAATCGGAGACGGTTGCGCTGGTGAACCAGATGGGTTACCTGTGGGATGCGGTTGAGGGGCAGATGGCACCGGTGTTTCACCGTTCGCCTTCTTTTTATGTGTTTCGCTATCAAGTGGAAGATTTTCTGAATGATTACCGTGTGGTCATTCCTGGAAAGGGTACGCACGGATATGTAACGGAGCTGCCGCATGAGATCATTCCACTTCGCAACTATGTGAACGTCATTCATGCTGCCAATACTTCGGTGAAAAAAGTGCCGGCGAAGGATCGGCTGTCAGAGAATGAAATGAATGCTGTGCTGGCAGAATTTCTGGGAACAGGCATTGCCAATTCGTAACGGTCAGGAGGAGATTATATTGTTCAAAGGAAAAAAACTGCTGGTGACCGGAGGAACGGGATCTTGGGGGCAACGCCTAACCGCTGAATTGCTGAAGGAGGACCCGGCGGAGATTCGTATTTTCTCACGCGGTGAATTTGCACAGATTGCCATGCAGCGGCAATTTCTATCGGATCCTCGCCTGAATTTCATGATTGGAGATATTCGAGATCTTCAGGCATTGCAGGAGGCATGTCGCGGAGTGGACTATGTATTCCATTTGGCGGCATTAAAGCATGTCCCTGTGTGTGAGAGACAGCCGGAAGAGGCTTTCAAGACGAACGTACACGGTACGGAAAACGTGATCCGGGCCAGCATTGAGCAGGGAGTCGCCAAGGTAATTGATGTCTCTACAGACAAGGCAGTAGATCCGGTGAATGTATATGGCATGACGAAGGCGATAGGTGAAAGACTGATGATCCGCGCCAACACTTTAAGTGAGCGTACTCGCTTTGTGTGTATACGCGGCGGCAACGTGTTGGGGACGAGTGGAAGTGTCGTGCCCCTGTTCAAGCGCCAGATCGCGGATGGGCAGGATTTAACGCTGACGAGCCCAGATATGACACGCTTTTTCCTCACGCTCGGAGAAGCGATTGGCTTGCTGCTGAAGGCTTCTGTCACGGCGATTGGGGGAGAGACACTTGTGATGAAAATGAAGGGCTGCAATATTGCAGATCTGGCAGAAGTGATGAAGGAACAGGCGGGTCAGCCTGCGTTGAAAGTGAAGGAGATTGGTATACGTGGTGGGGAAAAGCTGCATGAGGTGCTGATTTCGCCCTATGAGGTGCCGCATACGTATCGCTATGATGATCGCTATTTTGTTATTCTTCCCCAGCAAGCAGACAAGCGCTTACTGAGCCAATACGGTGGATTGGAACGAGTGAGCTTTGATCAATATCGCTCGGACGATGAGTTAATGGATCGCGCTGGAATTGCTGAGCTACTGCGAGGCATGGAGTAACGATGAAAGAGGTGGGTATTTTGCAGCTTATGGAAAAAATAACTAAAGGAACTGTAAAGGTTGCGGTCATCGGCCTCGGTTATGTAGGGCTGCCCATGGCAGTGGAAATGGCAAAGGCTGGTTATGATGTATATGGTGTGGATTCCGATCCCGTCAAAGTAGCCAAGCTGCTTCAAGGAAAGTCGTACATCATAGACATTGGTGATGATGCATTGGAAGGTGTGATTGGGCAGCAATTGCATCCGGTTACGGATATCAAGGTACTGGAGCATACGGATATCGTCGTGATCTGCGTGCCTACGCCACTGACGGACGGACATCAGCCGGATACGTCCTATATTGAAACAGCTATTGATCAGGCCATACCTCATTTGCGTAGCCAAACACTGTTGATTCTGGAAAGCACCACCTATCCCGGAACGACCGAGGAACTGATTCGGCCGGTGATAGAGCAGCGCAGGGGCTGGACAGTAGGTAAGGATTTTTATGTGTGCTTTTCACCGGAACGTGTTGATCCGGGCAGCGTTCATTTTAACATTCGCAACACACCCAAGGTGATCGGCGGTTGCACGCCGGATTGTCTGGCAGCGGGAGCCGGTTTTTATGGGTCCTTTTTGGATCAGATTGTTCCGGTCAGTTCGACAACCGTGGCGGAAGCCGCCAAGCTGTTCGAGAATACGTTCCGCAGCGTCAACATTGGAATGGTCAATGAGCTGACAGCCGCCTGTGAGAAAATTGGCATCAATATATGGGAGGTACTGGATGCAGCGGCAACCAAGCCGTTCGGCTACATGCCTTTTTATCCGGGACCAGGCATTGGGGGACACTGTATCCCGGTTGATCCTCTATACCTGTCGTGGAAATCGGAGCAGCACGGTTTTCCGCTGGAATTCGTGGATCTGGCAGACCGCATGAATCGGCGTATGCCACTGTATATCGCGGAGCGAATCGAATCCATGCTAGCTCAGGAAGGGAAAGCCATAAACAAGGCCAACATCATTCTGGCAGGTGTAGCCTACAAAAAGGACATTGATGATGTTCGGGAATCCCCGGCTCTTGTCCTGTTCGAGCATCTAACAAAAATGGGTGCTTCGGTTAGCTTCACCGACCCGTATGTATCGAGTTTTAAGCTGAACGGTGAAGAAATCCCATCTCGGACGGCAAATGCCCAGCTGTGGGAAAGTGCAGATATTGTGGTCATCACGACAGACCATTCTGTGGTGAACTACCAACAGTTGGTTGACCATGCTCGGCTGGTCTTCGATACACGTAATGCGACTGCACATTGCACAGGTGGACATGTCGTGATTTTGGGACATCCTGGTGACGGAGGGGGCGCCGCTGTTGGCTAACCATGATCAGGTAAACGAACGTTATTACGGGCAGATTAATTCAGAGGAATCCCATGAAGCCACCCGCAATAGAATTCACTGGATTTGTCGCCATGTACAGGGGCGTACCGTGCTGGATGTTGGATGCAGTCAGGGGATAACGTCCATTTTGCTTGCGCGGGAAGGCTTTGAGGTAACGGCCATTGATTTGGAAGAAGACAGTATTTCTTATGCAAAAAAAGAACTTCGTCAGGAATCCGCACCCGTCCGGGGAAGAGTCCACTTTCAGTTAAAGGACATTTCACAATTCGAGCGTCCTCCCGGTGGATTTGACACCATTATATTAGGAGAGATTTTGGAACATTTTGCGCATCCCGACACCCTGCTGGCTCATGCTTATCGCTTGTTGAATAAAAAGGGAACGCTCGTCTTGTCTGTACCTTATGGATACCATCCGTTTCATGATCACAAGCGGACTTACTATGCCGGGAGCCTCTCCCGTGTGTTGTATCCTTATTTTGATGAACAATCGCTGGAGGTGCATCACAAATATTTGTGCTTTGCCGGCCGCAAGAAGTCGAAAGAACTGCGTGAGGCCAAACCAGGGGTAGAGCATCTGAATGAGTGGATGAAACTGGACGAGGAGCAATTTCGACTGGTGGAGCAGCAGCATGTTCGCAAAATGAATCAGCGAAAGGCCGCACTCGATAAGGCGGTACAGCGAATCCGGCATATGGAGGAACAACTTTTGCCATTGCAAAGGTATGCACGTGTCGAACAGCTAGACAAGACGCAGGCTGAAAGGAGAGGTGCATATACTGATGGCGAGTCTACCGGAAAAACGAGGGGAGAATCAGCCAAAGGTAAAGGGGATGACGTGAAGTCATGACTGAGCATCCAATGACCATCAGCTTGTGCATGATCGTAAAGAACGAGGAGCACACACTTACCCGCTGTCTGGATTCGGTCTCAGACCTGATGGATGAAATCATTATTGTGGACACAGGGTCGACGGATCAGACGAATACGATAGCGGCCCGCTATACGGATCGGCTATATACATTTGAATGGAAGGATGATTTTGCAGCCGCCCGTAATGAATCATTTGACAAGGCGACGTGTTCCTACATCATGTGGCTGGATGCGGACGATGTGCTGCTGGAGCCGGATCGTGAGCGCCTGCGTGCCTTGAAGCAGCGTTTGTCTAAGGATATCGACGCAGTGGTGATGCCACTTCATTTGGCAGAGGGGGAGCAGGGTGAACTGTTGTTCACCTCACGCCGTATCCGTCTCGTGAAGCGTGAGCGACAATACCGCTGGGAAGGGCGTCTGCATGAGGATCTGGTGATACCTCAGGGGCAAATCGTTCATTCAGATGTGGCAATAACTCACCGCCGAATGCAAGACCATACGCTCCGTAACCAACGTATTCTCGCCCGGTGGATCAGCGAAAGCGGCAAGCTGGAGGGGCGTCTGCTGTATTTGCACGCCAATGAATGTTTTGACCGTAAAGAATATGCCGAGGCGGCAGAGGCGTTCAACCATCTGTTGGAGGAGCCAAGCGGCTACCGTGAGGATCGGATTACCGCTTGTGCGCGGTCGGCGGAATGCTATCTTCACCTTGGGAAGCCGGAGCAACAGCTGGATCGTCTGTTACGTTCCTTTCGATACGGTGTGCCGCAATCAGATTTGTGTTGCATGATCGGTGACTGGTTTTTCACAAGAAACGAATGGAGCACTGCCGCGTACTGGTACGAAAAGGCATTGGAGCAACAGCATCACCTTCCGGGTATGCGACCTGTTCCACTACCATGCTACTCCTGGTTACCTCATGTGCGGCTCAGCCATTGCTATGCCCATGTAGGTCAGCTGGACGCTTCGTATGAGCATAACCAGACCGCTTTACGCTATTTACCTGACGACCCGCATTTACTGGATAATGCACGCAAGCTCAAGGAGGCTATCTCCAACTCCTCACCCTCAGCCCGTTCCTCAAAATAGTTCAAGCTGTTCCGGCCCGTTATCCTCTTCGTTTGGCTTGCGAGGGGGAAAAGGTTTAGGGTCCATGCCAAGCATGGTCATGAGTTGCTTGGCATTAGCAGCGGCGTCTCCACCTGAGTTGTTGTTGAAAATAACACACACCTCGCGGCTTTGCTGCTCCAGCTCCAGCAACCTGTCTCTCCATTCGGTCAACTCTTGTTCATTGTACCGATACAGATAACGAACCTCCCGCCAATTCGGTGCAGAGCTTTGATTCCAGCCGGAAATGTTCCGCCCGTGGAGACGTACGACTGTCAGATTACCGTCTGTAGCCAACGGCACAATGGGAACCGACCCTGGTCCTGCCTGCGGCTCGTCGCATACGCTGTGTATCCAGCCTTCTTCACGCATGAATGCCAGCGTTTGTTTCCGAAAATCGGGTGTGAACCAGCTTTGATGTCTGAATTCAAGTACGGATGGGACCTCTCCCATCCTATTTTTTGTGTCTCGCAGTATGGCAACATTCTCACGTGTACAGTCGAACCAGGGTGGGTACTGAAACAGCACGGCTTTGAGCTTGCCCGCTTCGTGAAGAGGCTGTATCGATGCATGCAGTGCTTCGTACATGGCATCTATTGTTTTGAAGTAAGGCTGCTTGCCGCGGGTATGTCCAGTCATGCCTTGGTAGGCTTTGACGAGAAATGAAAAAGAGTCAGGGGTTTCCGCCGCCCAGCGTGCCATACGATCTGTGGGCTGCACCGCATAGAAAGAGCTATCCATTTCTACTACCGGAAAATGGCTTCCATAGATACTTAGTTTTTGGTTAGCTTTGGTACCCGTCGGATACAAGTCATCGTGATCGCCCCAACCCGTAAGTCCAATTTGAATCATAACTTCCCCGCTCCTTTCCTTCATGAAAACTTCTAAAGGCGTTCCCATGAATCATTTTAATGATAAAATGGGGTGAATCACATGAAGTTGGTATGAAGTTCCTATGAATATTTAAGCTCAAATACGGTTATTGTAACATGTTTCCTTATTCAGGATTTTGCAAAACCCTTATTCGTAATGCTTTTGAGTTTCCAGTTTGAAAAAGCTAATATAGTATGTAATAGAGCGAAATGAGTTCATGGAGGAGAAACGATATGGCAGAATGGTACGAGCAAAGCTTTGGGGAAGATTATTTATTGGTATACAAGCATCGCGACTTTCAGGGAGCCTATCAGGAAGTGCAAAAAATGATCTCCTGGCTCAAATTACCGCAAGGCTCCAGCGTATTAGATTTATGCTGTGGGATGGGACGTCATTCGCTTGCGCTCGCAGATGCAGGTTATCAGGTGACAGGTGTGGACCTTTCCAATGTGCTGCTGAGAGAGGCTCGTGCAGCTGATTCCGAAGGGCGGGTAAGTTGGCATCAAGGGGATATGAGAGAGGTGCCGCTGGATGAAAGCTATGACGCGGTGATGAATTTGTTCACCTCCTTCGGTTATTTTGAAAAGGATGAGGAGCAGCTTAAAGTATTAAAGGAAATTTATCGTCTATTGAAACCGGGAGGCCGTTTTATTATAGATTATTTGAACCCTTCCTACGTAGCTGCTCATTTGGTACCGCATTCGTCCCGGGAGGATGAAGGAAATTGGATTGAGGAGCACCGGGTCATTGAAGATGGATTTGTGAAAAAGCAAATTGCCATTCGGTCAGCCGCATCTGTGACGACTACAGAAGCAGCCTCAGAGCTGGGTACCACTCACGCTGACGCAGAACCCGTGCGTGTGTACTATGAGCGAGTAAAGCTATATCCGTATGAAAAGTTCCGTGATTTGCTAGAACAAGCCGGGCTATCCGTAGAGCAGGTGCACGGAAGTTATGATGAAGATCAATATATAGAAGATGCTTCGCCCCGAATGATTTTTGTCGGTGTGCGGGCTTGAAACAGAAGGGCGGATGGGAAGCCATGAAATTGCCAGAGCTTACGCCGTGTGAGCGAATAGACGGAGGCTTTCAGGTCAAAATATCCATGTCTTTTCCGCTGCGCTGGGTGAATAGCTATGTGATCAAGGGACAGCATGGTTTTACAATTGTAGACCCGGGTCCGCGCAATCTGGATACAGAGGCAGAATGGGCATTTGTGTTTCAACAGCTGGGCATGTCCTTTGGGGATATTTCGGACATTGTGGTGACGCATCATCACCCCGATCATTACGGATTGGCGGGGTGGATGCAGCAGCAAGGTCAGGCTCGCGTACATATGTCAGCTCGCAGTCATAAGGAAGCGATGATGATGTGGGACGCTCCAGAATTGACGACCGCTATGGAGAAACGGCTGCCTAGCTTTTTTGTCCAGCATGGCTTTCCTTTGGAACAGGTATCAGCCTTGGAATCACATATGCAGCAGGCTTATTTGCAAGTGAATCCGCAGCCTGAGATTACCTTCATTCCTACCGGAATAGACGCTCGTCTGGAATTAGACGGACGGTTCTGGCTGCCCGTTGAGACAGGAGGGCATGCGCCTGGGCATGTGTCCTTATATGAGCCGAATAGCGGCGTTATTCTGTGCGGTGACGCGGTGTTGCCGCAGATTTCTCCTAATATCAGTCTGCTGCCGGGCAGCGATGCCCAGCCGCTGAAGTCTTATATAGACGGCTTGCAGCGCCTAGGTGAACTAGAGGTCGCCTGGGCATATCCCGGGCATCGCAATCCGTTTGGGTATTTTCGCGAACGGACACAAACATTGCTGGCGCATCATGAAGAACGGCTGGAGAAATTCTGGCAGCTGATCCAACCGGAAGGCAGCACAGCCTATGAGCTGTGCATTGCCGTGTTCGGCGACAAGCTGGGGATTCACCAGCTAAGGTTTGCCATGTCCGAGACGCTGGCCCACCTGGTGGAGCTGGTGCGCCGTGAACGGGCCTCTATGAGCGAGGAGAATCCCATCGCGCGCTTTCATTTCTTTTGCCGTCCATAATGGCGGAAAGTTAACGAATATAGCGATATGACAAAGCAACATGACAGAACAACATGACAAAGCGGCATGCATGCCGGGGAAGAGGCTTTTATGAATTTGCTGTTGCTGGGAGCTACCGGACGTGTGGGCCGTTTTATATTAGATTATGCGTTAACGGATGGTCATACCGTAACTGCCCTAGTTCGTTCACCGGACAAGTTGGATGATTTCGCATCCCAATACGGGACACAGCTGCAAATCGTACAGGGTGATGCCACCAACGCGAAGGATATAGCACAAGCGCTGAAGGGCGGGCCAGCAGTTGTGATCAGTGCGCTGAATACAGATGGAACCACCACCTTATCCGTTAGCACAGGTCTGCTGATTCGACTGATGCAGGAGCAGTCCATTCACCGGCTCATAACGGTAGGAACGGCAGGGATTTTGCAAAGCCGGACCGAACCGAGCCTGTATAGGTACGAGTCCTCCGATACCCGGCGACGCAGCACCCGTGCGGCCGAGGAGCATCGGCGGGTGTACGAATTGCTGCGTGAATCGGCACTAGACTGGACAATCGTATGTCCGACCTATCTGCCAGATGGCGGACGTACAGGTGTATATCGCGTGGAAAAAGACTTTCTACCCGAAGACGGCTCACAAATTACCACTGCGGATACAGCTGATTTTACCTATCGTCAATGGAAGAGTTGCGATTTTATCCGTACAAGGGTGGGCATTGCCTATTGATCGTGGAACGCAAAACATAGCTTTATTGATAAGCATCCAATCAGAGCCAGTAAGTGTATCTACTTATGTTGCGCTCTTTTTTGTTTGACAAACATTCCGGAATTGAATACTATGGTTCTATAAGGAAACAGTGTTTCTGAGATAAGCAAAGGAAGTGCATTGAATGATGTCTGAGCCATCGCAACCTTATAGAACCTATTCTGAGGTGAAGTTACAGCAACAGCAATTGCTCCGTAAAAATGTGATTGATGCCGCATGCATCCTTCTTGTAGAAGAAGGACCTGAGGCTGTGACTGTACGGCGAGTTGCACAGAAATTAAGCTGTTCCACCAAGATCATTTACAGTATTTTTGGCAGTAAGGATGGTCTTGCCAATGAGATGTATCTGGATGGATGCCGGCTATTGGCCGAAACCTTTCAACAAGTACCTGTTACCCAAAATGTACTCGCTGATCTGGAAGCATTATGCTGGGCATATTGGGAATTTGCGCGGCTTCATTCAGCCTATTACAAAATGATGTTTGGCGGGGCATTATCTGATTTTAAGCCAGATGAACAGAGTTTGGAGGGCACCACAACGGCATTATCGCGAATCCTGCAAACCGTCATACACGCTATGGAGCTGGGAGCACTGAAAGAGCAGGACCCGCTGCTGGTTGTCCGAATGCTATGGTCAGCTTTACACGGGGTGATACATCTACAATTTGCAGGTCATTTTTTGACTGTGGACATGGCACAAGAGGTATATGCATTTACACTGAGGAATACGCTCGATGTATGTAAACCCTCGTCATCTCCAGCGTAAATATGAAGTGGCTGAGGTCGTCTTCGTGATGGCTTCAGTTCATTATATAGTAGTGGTAACAATGTTTCCGAAATAAAACGACGATACTATGGAGGTCATCATCATGTTTATGTATGCAAACAAAACAGCACTCATCACAGGGGCTTCATCCGGAATTGGCGAGGCATTTGCCTATTCGCTCGCGGCTAAGAAATGTAATCTCATTTTGGTAGCGCGCAATGAAACCAAATTAAAAGCACTGGCGAAAGAACTCTCCGCTAAATATAACGTAAAAGCTACGGTGATTGCGCTGGATTTATCCTCACCAGGAGCTCCTCAAACATTGCATCAAGAGGTTCAGTACCAACAACTCAAGGTAGATCTTCTGATTAACAACGCCGGTTTTGCCACCTACGGGTACTTTGAGCAGGTTTCAGGAGAAAGACAGCATGAGGAAGTGATGCTCAATGTCGCTGCTTTAGTCAATATCACACATGCATTTATGCCTGATTTATTGCGTAACCGGGATGGTGGACTCATCAATGTTTCATCCACCGCTGCATTTCAGCCCGATCCCTATATGGCCGTATATGGAGCAACCAAAGCATTCGTACTTTCTTTTAGCGAAGCGCTGTGGGCCGAAAATCGAAAACGGGGACTCAAAGTGCTCGCCCTCTGTCCAGGTGCAACCGAAACCTCATTTTTTGATGTAGTAGGCTCCAGTGAAGCCTCTGTGGGTTCCAGAGAAACACCCCAGACTGTCGTCCATAATGCCTTGAAAGCATTTGAAAAAGGGCGCAGTCATATAATATCTGGTCGACAAAACTATTGGGTAGCTCAAGTATCCCGATTTTTCTCTCGTCAATCCACACTTAACATTGTAGAACGTACGCTACGACCTCAAAATTGATTGCAATTCATGAATCAAGATAGCCTATCCTTAATCGTCACGATTATCGCTCAATAAGCTGAAATTTTATACGCCGGGTCTGATTGCTTCCAGCTCAATTGAACTAGAAGAAATCAGGCCCGGCGTTCCTATTTACATAGATCAAGCGTTCAGATGCTATCCCAGATCTCGCGAATATAATAAAATCCCATCTCGCTTCTCCCAGCCGTTAGCTGACCAGAAGCGTTGACCTCCTATATTATGCTCCATCACAAACAGATGACATTTATCAATGCCTTCCTTGAGTAAAGAGGATAACGCTTTATCTACCAGTCTAGGCGCAATCCCATTACCACGATGTTCTGTGGCTACACCCAGATGATACAGAAACCCTCTGCGACTATCATGGCCTGCTAAAATCGTGCCTATGATGTTTCCAGCGTACTCACAGACAAAGCTAAGGCCTTCATTTCGCTGCAAAAATCGTGCAATCCGCTCCGGTGAGTCGGCCTCACTCAATCCTAACCCGTCTAAGCCATTCCATAGTGCAATAGCTTGATCATAATCGTCAGCCTGCATCGTACGGAATGTATATCCATCAGTTACGCTTGCCATGTCTCTAGTTCTCCTCTTACCCTTGTATATATCTATTGTACGCCAACGCATTGTTTGCAATTAGCGTGTCATTGTTTACCGTGTTGTATTCGGTGCGCTTTCTTCTCCAAGCTCCTGTTCGCGCTCTGCCTGCTTGCGATGGGCGATACGACTGCTGGCCGAGGCTGCGATTGCACCCACAATATCGTCCAGAAACGTATTAATCGGTCCAAGGCTTTTATCGTTCAGGCGTTCCAGCACACCCGGTTTGAGCTTATCGACATAACCGTAATTGGTAAATCCAATACTGCCGTATACATTAACGATGGAGAAGGCTAGAATTTCATCCACTCCGTATAATCCCTCGTCATGCTCAATCATATCCTGCAATGGGGGAAGAAGAGCACCCTGTTCCGCAAGAATATCTAGCTGGATGCCCGTAAGCACGGCATTTTGAACCTCGCGCTTCATCAACACCTTGTCCACATTCTCTAAACATTCTTCCATCGTTAGGTTCGGGTAATATTTTTTCTGTAGAAGCATAACCAGTTCTGCGATTTCAGTCATACTTACACCACGCTTGTGCAGCCACTCACGGGTGGCATCGGCTACCTTTTTACTATTCAGGCTGTAAGGTACTTTTTTCTTGTCCATAAAGTTGAAGTTACCCTCCTCGTGTAGATCCTAATTTTCTACTGCAATTATGACCAGTGTGTCCAGTCTGCTAAAAAAATAGTTATTTTTTACGCGGGGCTCGTATACATATTAGTACAATCTGTACAAAATTGTTAGGGAGGAACTTCATTTATGAACATAAAACACCCATGGCGTATGACCTCTGTAGCCGGGCTGCTATCCCTGCCCCTGTTGTTGTCCGGATGCAGCCTTTTCGGCAACGAAGCCGCGTCCATTGACCCTCCGCCGTCCACGACAGAGCAGTCCATGATTAAGGCTGTAACTGGAAAAGCACCTGCCACGACCGGGCAGTTGAGGGCTGTCTTTTTGCAAGATCATAACGGCCTGCTGGCCCCTGTATCTTTACCGATTGCTTCAGGCGATGTACAGGCAGATGCCAAGTCGGCGCTGGAAACACTGATTGAGGGCGGGCCTTATGCCGGATTACTACCAGAAGGATTTAAAGGTGTACTGCCTCAGGGTACAGAAGTGAAAAGTGTGACAGTGGACAAGAATAACAAGCTGGCAGTTGTCGAATTTAACAAATTTTTCGCCAACTATAAGCCACAGGAAGAACGCAAATTAATGGAAAGCTTGACCTGGACCCTGACCGATCGTCCCGATATTAAGAGCGTACAGATTTGGGTGGATGGTAAAAAGCTGAACGAAATGCCTGTTGGCGGCACACCGCTCGACCATCCGCTGACGCGCGCAGTAGGGATTAATTTGGAGGTCGGTCATGGCGTGACCCCCCTGGATTCCAGTCCAGTCACCGTGTATTTCTCTTCATCTTCTCCTGCTGGGGTACAATATTATGTACCTGTAACACGACTGGTCAGTCCGGAAAAAGATCGTGTCCAGTCAGCTCTGCATCAATTAATTCAAGGGCCACAGACCAAGGATGGATTGCAGGAAGTGATGACAGGGGAGACGGCGCTGAAATCGGTAGAACGCTCCAAAGATAACGTCATTACGGTATCACTCTCGGATGATATGTTTGCCAAAGGAGAGGCCGTACCTGCTGAATTTTTGGAATCGGTCGTACTGACAGCGGCGGACAATTCGGATGATGCGGTCAAAACGAAGATTCGGATTGAACTGAATGGTGAGAAAAGCGTGATTGGACAAAATAATCAAAATTATGGAGAGCCTGTAGCCAAGCCGCAGCATATTAACGAAATCCCTCTTTAAGGGCGGGAATCGTCCTTGGGGTGCTTTTGCCTGCACACTTTGGTAAAATAAACATATAAGAACAGGTTGCATACGACGTAGGAGGAAAAAGCATGAGTAGATCTAACGGACGAAACGGTGATGAGCTGCGCCCGATGAAATTGACAGCAGGAGTAAATAAATACGCGGAGGGCTCTGTTTTTATAGAGGTTGGCGAGACGAAAGTCATTTGCACGGCTACTGTAGAAGAACGCGTCCCCCCCTTTATGAAGGGACAAGGAAAAGGCTGGGTAACCGCAGAGTATTCCATGCTTCCGCGTGCGACTCATAGCCGTAATCAGCGTGAAGCTGCGCGTGGCAAGCTGACAGGCCGTACCATGGAAATTCAGCGTCTGATTGGAAGAGCATTGCGTTCGGTGGTCAATTTGCAGGCGCTTGGTGAACGGACGATTACGTTGGATTGTGATGTCATTCAGGCGGACGGCGGAACACGTACAACCTCAATTACCGGTTCTTTCGTAGCGTTGGCGATTGCGGTCAATAAAATTGCTACCCAGCACAAGCTGCCTGTTTTTCCAATTACCGATTTTCTGGCTTCCGTCAGCGTAGGGGTTGTAGGTGAAAAAGCGTTGCTGGATCTGAACTATGAAGAGGATTCCAAGGCCAAAGTGGACATGAATCTTGTCATGACTGGCAGTGGAAAATATGTCGAGCTGCAAGGTACAGGTGAAGAAAGCCCATTTGACCGTAACGAATTGGATCAACTGCTTAGCTTGGGCGAACAAGGGATTCTGCAAATGATTGAGCGCCAAAAAGAAGTGCTTGGACCGATTGCTGATAAGATCGGTGCTGGACGTACAGGAGCTGGCGCCTAATGCAGCTGGATGGCCCGGTCGTCATTGTCGCTACGAAAAATAAAGGAAAAGTGCGGGAATTTGCGCATGCTTTTGCGCCGTTTGGCAAGGAAGTCAGAAGCATGTACGATTATCCCGACATTCCTGATGTCGTTGAAGATGGCAAAACCTTTGCCGAAAATGCACTGAAAAAAGCTAAAGCGGTTGGAGATGTGCTCGGATTGCCCGTGCTGGCCGATGATTCAGGCCTCTGCGTGGACTTGCTGGACGGTGCACCGGGGGTATACTCTGCCCGTTATGCTGGAGAAGGTGCCAGCGATCACGAAAACAATATTAAGCTGCTCGACGTTCTGGAATCGAAGCAGCTGGGTGATGATACGGGACAGCCTTTGCTTAGCCCGGCTCAATTCGTCTGTACCTTGATTCTGTATAATCCGCAGACTGGCGAGACGCTGGAATCGACAGGTTCCGTGGAAGGCTGGATTACTACTGAAACCGCCGGCAGCGGTGGGTTTGGGTATGATCCGCTGTTTTATTTGCCAGAGTTTGAGAAGACAATGGCCGAGCTGACGTTGGAACAAAAGCAGGCTATCAGTCACCGAGGGATAGCTCTGCGTAATTTGGCAACAAAGCTGGGTAATCCACAGGCATAGCATTGGTAACAGGGGCGAAATCATCCCCCATTCACATAACGAAAAAAAGGCTATCCGTCAGCCATAAGCTGCGGATAGCCTTTTTGTGTACTTTCTGTTCCCCATATAGTACACAGCGAAAAATTGCCGCTGCCGCTTAGAAGCTCTATTGCTTCAGCATTCAGCGTAGCTTATCGAATCGCAACCTTGTAAGTGCGCAACCAGTTATCCACTTGAGCCAAGTAGGCGAACAACTGGGGACCCGACATCAGCTGACCAAACCAAGGCAGATTGGTGGATGCCTCCGGTGAGGCGGCAATATCACGTACCTTTTGCGCATCGATCAGCTTGAGCAGTGGGGAAGAGGAATCATCCAGCAGCTGCAGCGCCTGCTTTTTCACAGCCTCAAGGTAGGAAGGGTTATGCGTTTTGGGATATGGGCTTTTTTTGCGATACAGCACATCATCCGGCAATACACCCTCCAGCGCCTTGCGTAAAATACCTTTTTCACGTCCGCCTGTCATCTTGATACTCCACGGAATGTTCCATACATATTGTACCAATCGATGATCGCAATACGGCACCCGCACTTCCAGTCCGGCCCCCATACTCATCCGATCCTTGCGATCCAGTAGAGTAGGCATAAAGCGGGTGATGTTCAAATAGGACATGACGCGCATTTGCGCAGCTTTTCCTGTTTCCCCCGGTAGCTTCGGCACTTCTCCTACCGCTTCTGAGTAGCGATCGTTCAAATACTCCAGCGGCTTGATCCAGTCCCGTACCTCGGGAGACAACAGACTGGCTCTCATATCGGGTGCAACTGCCCACGGGAATGTACCCGAATTCAGCATATCCTCCCGGTGGAACCATGGATATCCGCCAAAAACTTCATCCGCAGCCTCGCCGGAAATAGCGACCGTAGCTCCTTTTTTAATCTCCCGGCAAAAGAGATATAGCGACGAATCCACGTCCGCCATTCCGGGTAAATCCCGCGTTAGCGTGGAGTTGTTCAGAGCTGCTACGACTTCTGGCGTATCGAATTCAATCCAGTGATGATTTGTCCCTAATTCATCCACCATCCGCTGAATCCAGGGGGCATCGGCTCCGGGTTGAAACGCATGGGCTTTAAAATGCTTGTCGTTATCCACATAATCGACCGAATACGTATGAACTTGTCCCTGCCCGGTACGTTTGTAATAATCGACAGCTAATGCGGATAGAGCGCTTGAATCCAGCCCGCCAGACAATAAGGTGCACACTGGAACATCCGAAATGAGCTGCCGCTCCACCGTATCCAGCAACAGTTCTCTTACCTTAAGTGCCGTTTCTTCGGTGTTATCCTCATGCGCAATGCTTTCCAGTGTCCAGTAGGCATGGATGCGCACGCCGTCGCGGCTGTAGGTTAACGTATGCCCGGGGCGTAGCTCCTTCATAGACGAATAGACGCCGTGTCCGGGGGTACGTGCAGGCCCGATGATAAAAATTTCGGCCAATCCCTCGGCGTCCACTGCTGCCTCTACCGCTGGATGCTGGAGCAGTGCTTTGGGTTCTGAGCCAAATACGAATACTTCTTCGGTTTGGCTATAAAATAGCGGCTTCACTCCCAGCCGATCCCGTGCCAGAAATACCTGCTCCCGCTCGCTATCCCAGACCGCAAATGCAAAAATGCCGTTTAACCGATCCACACATTCAGGGCCCCATTCGATATAGGATTCGAGCAGTACCTCCGTGTCGCATTGTGTACGGAAAAAATGCCCGCGCTGTTGCAGCTCTTTTTTCAGCTCAGGCGCGTTATATATTTCCCCGTTATATACAATCGTATAAGTGATATCCTCCAGCTGCCGGATCATGGGCTGAGCGCCATTTTCCGGGTCCATAACACTCAATCTTCGGTGTCCGAAGGCACACGGGTTGGATATCCAGGTACCCGCAGCATCCGGTCCGCGATCGGAGAGCGTTTGTGTCATATTCAGCAGCAGCTCAGATTGATGCATTAAGTCTCCGTTCCACTGTATGAAACCTGTAATTCCGCACATGTCTGTTCATCCTCTCTTTGTCGTGTTCATCCAGTGTTGGAATGAATCAAAAACTAAATCCCCAGTTCATCAGTATATATGCCGAAAAGAAGCATAAAATGTCTGTCCGTTCCGAAAACTACAGATGGGGCAACCCGTCTACTCGCAAGGAAGGAGGGAGACCATGTACTACATCAAGGATGCTAAAATACGCCGGTTCACTGAACTTGACGGAGTGCGCTGCGCTGAGGTAGAGGTGCGGCCCGGTGCTGCAGATGACCCGGAACTGCTGGTCTATATTACGGCCAAGGATCAGACGGATGGTCAGCATGACTATGACATGGTACGGATCATCCGCAATGACGCCGATCTGGAGCTGGATTGGTACGACAATAATCTGCATTCGGCATTTGAGGAAGTGACAGACAAGGCTTTTACCGACTCTACACACATTACTGCTGGTGAGGAGCGAGAGAAGTTTAAAAAAGAATTGCTCTCCTATGGGCAGCTCAGCACAGAGTTCGCCAAGGAGTTCGGGGCATGAGGATATGGTGTGCTATGCCTCGGCTTTTGTTGATTTGGGCCCCGGCGCCATCGCCGGATCAGCGTGAAAGGAGGGGGAAATCATAGACGGCAAAGCGAATTATAAGAAAAATAAAGGCAGCAGTTATATTCATAACAATGAGTTCGCGGAAGAAGTGCTGGAGAAAAACGTAAGACATGAAGTACGGAGAAGTCCTAAACGCTTTGGGAATAAATAAGCAGCCATTGAACCAAATAGCAGCAGCAACTCATCAAAAATGACCCTTAAGAAGCCTCCGTATCCCGCCAAATTAGCGGTATGTAGGAGGCTTCTTTTTGAACTAAGCCGCTTCACGCAGCGTCATAATCCCTTTGTAGATGTTATAAACAAAAACCCCGAGATAGACCACTACGAATAGCAGTACAAACCCGATCACTGAACCTGCATGATTCGCCGTAATAATAAAATACACGAGCGGAATTGCCGCAATAATGGGGAAAATGTGCGATAAAATAGCTTTTTTTGCATGTCCCTGAACATATTCGTCCCGTACTGCAATCCACACAATGACAGGCACTAAAAAAGGTGCGAAGAAAATGCTGAAATAACAAAGTGACGACAAAAGACCTCTCACGGATTAACCCCTCCTTTATGCATGGTTCTTTGTACATAATACCCCGTTAGCGTCCAAATGATTCCTTTTGCAGCCCACTTCGCTATATCATGAAAAAATGCTTTTGACAGTTGCTCGAAATGTGATATAATAATCAATGCGCTGAATACATAAGGTTTTATTGATCACCATCTTGTCCCAGTAGCTCAGCTGGATAGAGCAACGGCCTTCTAAGCCGTCGGTCGGGGGTTCGAATCCCTCCTGGGACGTATAGCAAAATCTTCCTAATTCAATATTAGGAAGATTTTTTGTGTTCCAGTGGGATGAGAACCCCTTGGGGGGACGTCGGAGCTAAGCATCGTTAGCATAAACTTCGCAGTCTCGACCGTAGGGAGAGTATCCCTCCTGGGACGTATAGCAAAAGCTTCCTACATGTAGGAAGCTTTTTTGTATCCCGGCAGTATGATTGATTCTGGTTTTATACTGTCGCCTTTTCCTTATGAGCAAAGAATTGCGGCAAATGTTCTTTGTGTGCTTCCAGCAATTCATCCAGCACGGTTTGGGCGATATCCCCGCTTGGAACGAGCGGATTCAGGGTGAAGGCTTGCAGTGCTGTCGCATAGTCACCAGTGACCGCCGCTTCAATGGTCAGCTCTTCCATCGCCTTCATGACTTGCAGCAGGCCCCGCTGTGCTGGTGGGAATTTGCCAAAGTTTACAGGCTCTGCACCATGCGCGCGAATGACACTGGTTACTTCGATGGCGCTATCATAAGGGACATCATCAATCGCACCATTGTTACGTGTACTAACCACCATCAATGTGCCTTTGTTGTTATAAATGGAATTAATGATTTCGCAGGCTGCATCGCTGTAATGCGCACCACCGCGTTTGGATAGTTCCTCTGGTTTGTAATCCAGATTCGGATCTTTATACAATTCAAACAGACTTTCTTCCAGACGTTTGACGACTTGGCCCCGAGTTCCTTCGTTTTTGGCTTCCTCTAATTCTTCCTTGAGCATGTTATCCGTCATATAGTAATACCGATGGTAAGGACAAGGCAGCATTTTCAATTGACGAACTTGATCATACAGGAAGCGCATGTTCTTAATATTTTCAACGACTTTCTCTGGCTTTGCACCCGGAGCGTACAGTCCTTCAATAACTTGCTCTGTTAATTCGGCCCCTGTTTTGTCATAAACTTTGTGCCAATGAAGGTGGTTAATTCCTGCAAATTTAAAGAACAGCTCTTCTTCCGGTTTGTCCAGCACAGCTGATGCACTCTTGATCGCGCCGATTGGAACATTACATAATCCGATGACTTTATCCCACTGACCATAACGAAGCACGGCTTCGGTGACCATACCCGCAGGGTTGGTAAAATTAATCAACCATGCATTCGGACATAGTTCTTTCATATCTTCGACGATACTGAGGATAACGGGTATGGTGCGAAACGCCTTGAACATTCCTCCGGCCCCATTGGTCTCCTGACCGATCATGCCATGTTTTAACGGAATACTTTCATCCTTAATCCGGGCTTCCAGCAAGCCTACCCGAAATTGGGTCGTTACAAAATCGGCGTCCTTCAACGCTTCCCGACGATCCAGCGTCAAATGTACCTCACAATCAATGCCTGCGGCCTTCACCATCCGTTTGGCCATAGCACCTACGATCTCCAGTTTTTCACGTCCTGCCTCAATATCTACCAGCCACAATTCCCGAATGGGAAGCTCTGCATAACGTTTGATGAAGCCTTCTACTAGTTCTGGTGTATAGCTGGAGCCTCCGCCAATGGTTGCAATCTTTATGCCTTTTTTCATAGTTAGTGCCTCCTAAGTATGTTTTGTAAACCGCTTTCTTAAGCACAAATTCACTGTAATCCCTGTAATGCATTACAGGTCAAGCGCTTTTAAAAAACTTATTTGGGGAAGGTGACAATTGTAGGGACGGGACCACGAACATGCTAAACACGAACATGCTAAAATAGAAAGAACGAGGTGAGAAATGTGGCAAATATTCATGAAATTGCAAAGCTGGCGGGCGTATCCTCGGCAACGGTGTCCCGTGTCATTAATAACCATCCGTACGTAAGTGAACCGACAAGGCAGCGTGTACAGGAGGTCATAGACCGACTGGATTATGTACCTAATTTGAATGCGGTTTCATTAAAAAAGGGCATGACCAAGCTCATAGGAATTATTTCAATTTCTTTTAATGATTCATTGGGTTCATTTGTGCGTGGATTTACAACCTATGCTCAGGAGCATGGTTTTAATATGGCACTATTTATTACGAATGGAGAGAAGGAGCGGGAGCTTGAAGCACTGGAAATGCTGCGGAGAAAGCAACTGGACGCCTTGGTCTGTATGATTCGCGTCAATGAATGGAGCGTGATTGAACACTATACCAAATATGGTCCAATTGTGACGTGGCAGCGTGTAAACATTGATGCAATCCCATCTGTATTTATGGATCAGTATCAGGGGTACATGCTTGCGCTGGAGCATCTGTATGCCAGAGGCTACCGCAGCATTGTGAATGTATATGGGAATATGAGGGGACTGAATACGAAGGAGCGCATACGGGCTTATCATGATTTTTGCAAAAAATATGATTTGAACGCTGATGCCTTCCCGCATTTTTATGATTTAAATTCAATGGAAGCGGGTGAACAAATTGCTCACTGGTGGAGCGAACAGCCCAATAAGCCTGATGCCTTCGCTTGTTCTACCGATTATTTGGCTGCAGGGCTTTTGACTGAAGCACGTAGGCTCGGTGTTTCTGTACCAAGTGATGTTGCAGTGGTGGGCTTTGATAACATCGAAATTTCGCATTTGCTTGATTTAACCACCATTCATTACCCGATTGACAAACAAGCGGAAAATGCATTCATCATGATTCGAAATGCCCTAGAGGGGCTTCATGAAGAATTACATCCTTTGGAATTCAAATTAGTAGAGCGAGCGACCACCTAATATCCTGGTTATTCTTTTTCGCTTATCGGTGTGCTATTCAGGGATTAGTAAATAAAAAAAGGGACTCCATAATAGAATAAATTCCAGAGGAGTCCTTCTTTGCACGTACTCTAATTCATCGGTCTCTCATAATTCCATTACGAAATTAACGTCAGAATAAATGCACAGATCGTAAGTAGAATTAATTATTTAAAATAGGTATTTCTCCAAGCAGATTCTTTAAATTAATAGCATCCCACGGCATATGCTCGGTTATACCTAACCCAACTACATCGGTTTCTTCAGATAGTTCTTTAATCAGATGAAGTAGTTGAGGTATTTGCATGGTTCCCGCAGGAGAAAGATTATAGGGAGCTTCAGGGTTGGCGAATAATAAAGAACGAAATGATTTTGGATCAAGTACATCTAAATCAAGGTGAATCGCCAGGTGCTTGATGCCGCTTTCTGTAATCCACTCTTTTATTGATTCGGTACTGCTCGTTAACTCTTTGGTTCCAGCAGTTCGAATCCCTAATCTTTGAATCACTTCTGTATCTGATTCTGTAGTAGTAACACCTAGCTTTTGAAATGCTTCTGAAAATATTTTTGTTTCTTCTTCTGTAGGAGCTGCTAATCCAGCGATAAAGACATTTTCAGGCTTAAGAGGAACTTTCACATGTTTTGCGAACTCCTCATCTCCTTCTCCTAACAGATTCCCAAGTGGTAATGTATGTCCGTTATCATAGCCCACATATCTAACTAAATCACTGTGAGCATCGATCCAAATTAGCCCTAATTCTCCACCGTATCGTTCGTTCAAATAGGCAAACGGGGCTTGTTCGACTAAGCAGTCACCACCAAACATTACAATGCGATCTGGCTTATGAGCGTCAATGATATGTTGAGCAGCCTCTAATTGTTCAAGTAGCTGTTTTCTCCCATTCATACCGTTCTCGTTATCAAGCGGAGTTCCATCATAAGCTTGAACTGGAACATGAATAAGGGGCTGATCATTGTCTGGGGCTAGCCAAGCCAGCAGTTCAGCTCCAAAAGAGTAGTTAGGATTGTTTCCTCCTTGCCATTGCGGCATTAAGAGGCGTATTGTTCTAGTCATATTTTCTCTCCTTTACTTCAAATTACGGTTAGTATAAACTGAACGCAAATAAAAACGTAGTACGCACTAATTTGATAGGTACTACCCGAAAGGATAGTGTGAATATGAGTATGGCTGAATTTAAAGGTAAAGTTAAAAATATTGAAGATACACCTTTTGGTTATACAGTGTCAGTTATTGGTGGTAAATGGAAAATGGTTATTATTTATCTTCTGGCCGAAAACCAAGTGGTTCGCTTTAATGATCTGAAAAGACAAATCGGAGCTATTACATACAAAACATTGAGTTCACAGCTAAAAGAATTGGAAGCGGATGGTCTGGTGAATCGGAAAGAGTATCCCCAAGTTCCACCTAAAGTTGAGTACAGTCTCACAGAAAAAGCGGAAACACTATTGCCTGTTTTGGAAGGGTTATGTGAATGGGGAACCAAAAATCAATATAATTAAGTTTCGTTTTCTAATTGCTTTCGAATGTATAGGAATATTAGAAAAGACGATTGACATATATTTATAGTTAATCAGGTATTCAACGAGCTCAAGTGCACTGGGGATAGGAACGCTTAAAAATCAGTATCATTTGAGGGATGTGGTATTTTTGACTATGGCAATTATTTTATTTGTAGCGTACAACACAGAGCCTCATTTCTACTTTATTAGTGGAAATGAGGCTCTTGCGTAAACAATAAAAGTGACATAATGGGGTGAAGGAAGGGACATAGCATTTTATAGCTTTTGGGACATCCCCGGATGTTTGATGCTTAGCACTACCTTTTTCTTTAATACCTCTGCAGCAACTCGAATCTGTTCTGCCTGCGTCACGGCCGAAATCACCGCTACACCATCGGCACCCGCACCTACTACTTCCCCCACACGGTCTACCGTAATGCCACCGATCCCGACGATGGGCAGATCAATTCCTGCTTTGCGCATCTCATGCAAAATGGCTGGACCCTGCACCGCATGAGCATCATCCTTTGAGATGGTGGGATAGATGGGGCCGACGCCGAGATAGTCCGCACCATGCAGGATGGCCCGGCGTGCTTCCTCAATCGTATGGGCGGAGACGCCAAGGATTCGGTTTCCGATTCGGGCGCGCACAGAATCAGCCGATTCATCGTCCTGACCGATGTGAACACCGTCGGCGTTGAGCTCAAGAGCCAGCTCCACATCGTCATTGACGATAAAAGGGATACCAGCATAGTGGCACAGATCTTGTAGCTGACGCGCAAGTTCGAGCATAGGAACCCCTGTTAACGCGCTACGGCCCTTTTCCCGGAACTGGATCATGGTGGTACCGCCAGCAAGAGCCTCCTGCACAACCCGACTTGGTTCCGCGAGGCAGTTCACGCTTCCAACAACCAGATACATCTGTAAATGCCGCCGCATGATCTCAGGTAATATTCGGCCGCTCATTGGAGTATCTCCTGACGACGGCGGTAGGCCCAATGATTGGTGGGACCGTGTCCCTGGCCCAGATACAACGTATCCTCAATCGCCGCCTGAATGAAGGCTCTTCCATTCACTATAGCTTCCGGTACAGACACACCTTTCCCTAATTCAGCGGTAATCGCTGCTGAGAACGTACATCCTGTTCCGTGTGTGTGGACAGTTCGTACCCGCTTGCCGCCCAGCTCGGTGAAGGCTGTTCCGTCAAAGAGCAGGTCAACAACTTGACCGCTGTTTTCGCTCTCCTCATCATGGCCACCTTTGATCACAACAAACTTGGGTCCTAGGCTGCTAATATGTCTCGCAGCTTCGCGGCGATCCTTCATCGTACGAATGCTTATCCCGGTTAAGGCTTCCGCTTCCGGGATATTTGGTGTGACGACCAAGGCCAAGGGGAGCAGGTCGTCGTTCAAAGCCTGCACCGCTTCCGGTTGCAACAGCTTTGCGCCCCCTTTGGCAATCATTACAGGATCGACGACAACCTTTTTCCAGCCGAACTTTCGGATCTGCTCGGCCACAAGGCGGATGATGCCCGCGTCAAACAGCATGCCAGTCTTTAGGGCGTCGACTCCAAGATCTGATCCTACAGCTTCGATTTGCTGCGCTGTTGCTTCCTGTGGCAACGGATATACACCGTGAACTCCCAAGGTATTTTGTACCGTAATGGCTGTAATAGCCGACATGCCGTATACGCCAAGCTCCTGAAAGGTTTTGAGATCGGCTTGAATTCCAGCTCCGCCGCCGCTGTCTGAACCGGCAATCGTCAGCGCTCTCGGTACATGCACGTCTCTCATCGCGCACCACCTGTTGTAGTTGTTCCAGCTTCACGGATCGTGACATGCCCCTCCAGCGAACCAGTATGTAGTTTGGCAAGCTCGTCGAGAAAGGCAATCTGGAAGCTGCCTGGCCCCAGTTTTGCAGTATGTGCTGCGGCTCGGGAAGCTGCTGCACCGTAAAATGCCAAACCTGCTGTACCTGCGAGCAGCAGGTTGGGTTCAACAGCTGCAAAGGCACCTAACACAGAGGTCAGCAGGCAGCCTGCTCCGGTTACCTTCGTGAGCAGCGCGTCTCCGCCGCTAATCATTCGTGCTTCGGCCCCATCGGTGATGACGTCCTCTTTTCCAGTAATGACAACCATCGTATTGAGCGTTCGAGCAGCCCGAATTGCCAGATCGACATGGTCGCTGTCAGCACTGTCACCGGCATCTACGCCTTTAATCTCACGCGCTTCTCCAACAAGATGTGCGACTTCGGCTGCATTGCCCCGCACCAATGAGATTTTGACTTCACTCAGGATTCGCAGTGCCGATTCAGTTCTAAAGCTCGTTGCTCCCGCACCGACCGGATCTAGCAGCACCGGAACACCGTGTGCATTCGCCGATTGTCCAGCAATGATCATGGCATCCACCAGTTCGCGGTTCAGTGTACCGATGTTTAACACGACGGCGCCTGCTATTTTTGCCATATCTGCTACTTCCTCGGGTGCATAGGCCATCACCGGGGAGGCGCCCAATGCATACAGGCCGTTGGCCGTAAAGTTGGTGACTACCACATTGGTCATATTGTGAACGAGGGGTTTGCTGTTTTGTACCTTCGTCAGGAGATCCGAATAACTTTTTTTCCATGTACTCATAATGATTATCCTCTCTATAGTTGGTGGTTCAACAGGGCATTAACCGTACTTCACGCATCGAATCGCCAGGCTGACTATTCCAAGACCGCTGCCTGCATCTGGACCGGCCATTCTTCCTGCTTATAAGCCATATCCCAGAACTTATATTCCAGCTGGCAGCTCAGTATAAAATGCTCAATCATCCGCTCCCGCTCAGCAGCCGTTGCGTCTTTCGCCCAAGCATCTACACGTTCTCGGAACTTGAGTGTTGTATCATCAAGCTGGTCTCCATAGAAGCCAATCCATTCATAGAACGGATGAGACTCATCCGGCTTTACTTCATCCAGCAGCCTGCGACCAATCTCGGCATACGTCCACATACATGGCAGCAGCACAGCCAAGATCTCGCCCAGGCTGCCCTCATGCGCAACCGTCAGCATGTGACGGATATAGTGATGGGCCGACGGAGCGAGTGGATATCCCTGCAACTCTTCATAGGTCACCCCTGCGACAGCACAGAAATTTTGATGCGGATGAACCTCGCTGTGGAGAATAAAAGAGATTTGTTCATTTAATACAGCCATATCCTCCCGATTGGTGCATTTGGAGATTGCGATGCCGTATATCCGCATGTAGGCGTTCAAATATTCAAAGTCCTGTTTTACATAGTGAATCAGCTGTCCCCTTGTCAAACTTCCTTCAGCAATACCTCTCACAAAGGGATGCTCAAAAATCGCTTGAAAAATGCCGTCCGCCTGCCGACGGAGTTCTTGTGTAAAACTCAATTTCCCCACCTCCATTAAATTGAAGAGCAAGAAGTCCTGTAAGAATATAATTCCGGAACAACGCTAAAAAGCCGCCCCAGAAAAATGGAGCGGCTTCAACAATAGGCCCAATACGCAAAAAACGCTTGAAACCTTATATACGAAGGCTCCACTTTCCTACGCTAGTACGAACTAGATCAGGTTCAAAGGGTCCAAGATACGTTCTTGTCTCAGCCATAGCGGCTCCCCTAGTGGACTTCTATTCTTTTGACTATTACTGTACATACGTTCATACGCTATGTCAAACATGTCTATCTGGTCAAGGGCCAAACGACAGAGCTGAAGTTCGCTTCCGAGAGGGAAAAAGGCGCTGGAGAAGATCAGTTCCGTCTACACGAAGGAATTCGCGGCAGGCTCCAATGTCTAAATAATCAGCATTTATACCAATAGAGAAATCAGTACTGGGAGTGTAACGAGCGATATGACAGCACTGATGACAAAGGAGGAGGCTGTTTCTGATTCCAGGCTTTCAAAACGGGTGGCGATCATAGCAGCGACTGCTGAACCCGGGAAGGAAACGAGCAGAACTGCCTTCACAGTATCTGCAGACGACAGACCGCATAGGTAGGCGATCAGCAGCATTAATAAAGGCTGTACAATTGTTTTTAACAGTGCGATGGCAAAGGCACTTACACTAAAACTAATGTTGCGTACGCCAATGGTCACTCCGACAGCGAATAAAGCGGCCCCGGACGTAATGTCTCCGATTTGATTCAACGATTTGTTCAACAAATCCGGTGAATGGAAGCCGAACAAGGTCAAAATTACACCAATCAGTGGAACCAGCGCCAGCGGTTCTTTTAATCCATGAAGAATGGAGTCCCAGATTAACCTTCCGAGGTGACCGTTCCGTTCTTTGCCTGAATTCCTGCTGGCTACGGTAGCTATAATGGTAGCCGCCGGGTCAAGGACGGCATTGACTACGATCCCGGTAAGCGCAATCGGAATGGCGACAGCAGCGGAACCGTAGATGGCTCCAAGCACAGGAATGCCCATAAAAGCAAAGGTCGGCTGTGCCGAGTTCAAAGCAAACATGGCGGCATCCTTGACCGACTGCTTCCCCGCAAAGCGGGACAGTAGAAGGAGAACGGTAAAAAAGCCGACAATGCCAATGAACAGGGCCAGCAGGAATGGCCATTGCTCGATGAGCGCTTTCCTGTCCGTTGTCGTAATACCGATGAATAGATGCGCAGGTAGTGCAAATTTGGTAACGAGCGCATTTAGGGTTTTGGAGGAAGAGGCATCAAAGCTTTTGTAATGCCCCGCTAACCACCCTAAAATAATAACGAAAAAAATCGGCACCAAAATATACAAGATATGTCCGACACTCATAGATTGATTCTCCTTGCTTGAACTGACGTATTCTGCCTGTCTGAACAAGGCAATCTCCTTCTTAAATGGAGCATTAGTGAGGGTGATGTATTACGCTTTCCACTGCTTTGACCTTGACATATTCCGGTTTCCACATTGCATCCCGTATAGCTTGTTCAACATTTGAAATGTGTGCCTGAGCTACCTGATCCTGAATCGCTGCTTTCGCTACCGCAACCGCAACAACGTACGAAACATCACGTAATTTTTGGATATGAGGGAGCAACGCACCGCCAGGCTTATTCGAATCTACGCCATTGGCAACGGCATCTGCTGCGGCTGTAAACATCGCAGGGGTAATCCTTTTGGCTTTAACCACAATCGCACCCAGACCCAGTCCCGGGAACACAAAGGCATTGTTCGCCTGTCCAATTTCAAATTTCGTACCGTTATAAGTGACGGGGTCAAAGGGGCTTCCGGTAGCAATTAATGCCTTGCCATCGGTCCACCGTATTAGATCCTCAGGTATAGCTTCTGCAAGATTTGTAGGATTGGACATGGGCATAATGATCGGGCGTTCTACATGCTTCGCCATCTCTTTGATGATCTCTTCAGAAAAGGCACCGGCTACTCCAGAAGTTCCGATTAATATGGTAGGCTTCACCTGACGGATGACCTCCAGCAGCGGTATTTTGCCGTCATCCGACCGCGTCCATGAGCTGACTTCCTCTTTTTTACGTACATACGGTTTCTGATAATTCAGGACATCTTCCATATCGTCCGTTAACAGCCCGCGGTAATCAAAGGCCCAAAAGGACTTGAATGAATCTTCCGCGGAAAGGCCGTCCTCGATCATAGCGCCCCGAATTTGGTCAGCGTTACCGATCCCTGCTGCTCCTGGGCCGAAGACAAGTACCTTTTGCTCACGCAGCGGAGTCTTGGTGACACCCACCGCCGAAAGAATTGCAGCCAAGGTCACCGCTCCTGTACCTTGTATATCATCGTTGAAGGTGAGTATACTTTGACCGTATTTTCCTATAATATGGCGTGCATTTACGCTACCCACATCTTCCCAATGTAAAAGCGCCTTCGGGAATTGCGCTAACGTTTTGCTGATAAAAGTATCAATAAACTGGTTATAGGCTTCTCCGCGAACCCGTTTATGGCGGTTTCCGATGTACAGTGGATCATTCAGCAACTTTTCATTATTCGTACCTACATCCAGTACAATGGGCAGCACCCGCCCGGGATGAATGCCTGCCGCAGCCGTATACACTGCAAGTTTGCCAATAGCAATGTTAATCCCCCCGACACCCCAGTCCCCAATCCCCAAAATACTTTCGGAATCCGTTACGACGATCAGATCCACATCTTCACCACTCAAACCGGAATTATAAAACGCTTGTCCAATACCGTTCGGGTTATCTATCGACAAATATACGCCCCCAGGGCGGTTGTACTCGTGACTATATTCTTGAATCGCGGTTCCGACGGTCGGTGTATAGACTACGGGTAGCATTTCACTTAAATGATCGGTTAGTAGCCGATAGTAGAGGACGACATTTCGGTTGTGGAGGTCGTTGAGAGAAGCATTTTTACGTAGCATGGTAGGTTGTGCGAGAAATTGCTGATATGCTCGTACGCTCTGTTTCTCCAATGAAAGGACGGTGGGAGGAAGGATTCCATCCAAACCCAGTTCTTTGCGTTCTTCTTCTGTAAAAGCAACGCCTTTGTTCAAAAGGGGATTTGCCAACACATCCTTCCCCCGTAAAGGAGTAGATAATGACCCATCGCGATTGACATAAAATGCTTCCATAGAAAGACCTTCCTTCTGTTCATTTACATAACTATTCATAACGAAAGATGACATGTTATCCATAGTATGGACGTGCCAATTTGTTTTATTCGTTTATTTATATATGACAAAATAACCATATTCATTTCTTTCTATTGATCTAAAAGGACCAACTTTCGATATGGATTCGCTAACTAATACTAAGGATTTTGGTTCTAATGAATCAGGTCTAAATACTCTGTTTTTATCAAATATGAAAATCAGTTTTTCTTCTCTTATTCTCTTATATATCATGGAGTGTCAGCTATTTTGTTAAGAAAATATGAAGTATTTGGACATTAATTTAATCCCTATAAACAAACATTCTTAATTCTTTTTCAACAAAATAGAACTATTCGGAGGAAAAGGAGAGGTTTGTGTGCAGGGACCTATAGCCATTTTTAGCGATAATGACAGGGCTATTGATTATCCCAATGTAATTTGTTTTTACCAATATATACAGTGCAAGGACACGGAGGCAGCTTCAGTCTACGAGAACGCATGTTGCTGCTTGATTGATTATAGGGAGCCGGGGGAGGCGGTGCGGAAAGCCAATCAGATCCGCAGCCAATTTCCGCAAATGCCATTGTTACTGGTGACGGATGTAACATTTCCGTTCAGTGATCAGCATATGGTGCAAATCACCGGAGTAGGCCGTTTGCGGCTGCTATTTTGGCAAGCCAATGACACCGAAGAAATGCTTTCGGAAATACAAAGCTTGCTCTATCCCGAGTATTCGACCAAAAGCCAACATATTGCATTTATCTTGTCTGTATATAACGAAGAGCAACGTTTTGTTCATGTCAAAACCTTTGCTGAACGACTGCAAGCCTTTATCCGCAGCCATATTATTGAAGGTTCGATTTATCTCATTGATGATGGCAGCCACGATGGCACCCATGCCTTGATTAAAGCGCTGGAGGCAGCAACGGACTTGTCCGTAAACCGGATTAATCAGAATCTTAGTCCGCTGCTTCAAACAAGGGAATTGGGACGCAATACACGTAAGGCAGGGACGTATCTGGAAGGGATGCGGACCATTGGTGCGGATTACTACGTATTTGTGGACGCGGACGACTCTTTTTTTATTGAGGATATTGCCAGAATGATTAATGTTGTTCAGCAGGGCTATTATGATGTCGTGATCGGAACCAAGGATATGACCGCCGAGAATCGATCTTTATTGCGATCTGTTGTCAGCTTTGGTAAACGGGTCATTTCACGTCCTTTTTTACCCACAGGTGTGGTGGATTCGCAGACTGGGCTTAAAGTGATGAGTTCGGTTGCAGTGAAGCGGATGTTTCCACATTTAAAGGAACAGCTCGGATTGGCGCTGGATCTGGAAATGATGTTTATTGCCAAGCGGCTCCAACTCCGTGTACTGCAATTACCCGTCAAATGTATTGACCGCGATGGCTCGCACATCCATGTCTGGAAGGATTCTATTCGTTTTTTGCGCTCCATCATTGATATTTGGCGACTGGATCGGAGGGTGAGATAACAACGTGAACAACCGATTGCGATCGTTGATGTTTCCTCTCTTTAATGTGCTGCTTAACGGATTTAATTTTTTCTTCCACATTGCAGCGAGCTGGTATCTTACCGGACAAGCTTATGGTCAAGCGAATGCGCTGCTGGCCCTCTTTGCACTGTTGTCCGTTTTGGGCTTATCCATCCAGCTATTGACCGCCAAGCTGGTATCCAAGGGTGGCAAGATGCTTGCGCTACGTAGCTTACCGCTCGGTTCTCTATTACTAAAAGCACCTTTGGTGCTAACTGTGCTTGCCATGATCATTTTACTCATCATTCATCCGTTATTGCGCTCGCTTTTAGGCGTCGATTCCGCCCCGCTATTCATGCTGTATGGCTTGATCGGCCTACATATTTTGGTGAGTTCGTGCCGTGGAGATTTACAGGGTAGGGAACGCATGTTGGCGCTCAATGTGAACTATTACATTGAAGTAATAGGGAAGCTGAGCTTGTTTTTTGTTCTGGCTGCACTGGGGTTAAAGCTGGAAGCCCTACTATTGGCGAGCTGTGGGGGAATGTTGCTGTCGCTACTCCACGGCTGGATCGTTTCGGCTCGTGGCTTGTCCTTATTCACAACCAGTGGAGAACATATCCCTTCTGGGCTATGGAAGTCATTGGGTCAGGATTTCACCGATAGCCTTATGACGAATTTATTCATTTTGTTTTGTATCTCTATCGACATGTTGTATGTACAGCATTACTTTCCCGAGCAGGCCAGCAGCTATGCCATTGCGCTGAAGTACAGCCAGTTGGTCTATTACGTTTCGTATAGCCTGATTGCTGCCTTTATTCCAAAGCTCGGTGCGCAGGGGCATGACCGCCAAGCTTTGGGCAAGTTGATTGCCGTCTATGCCGGATTAATGGCTGTAGCTGCGATCTGTGTATATGTGGGCACGACCTTTGTGTTCCCATCCTCTATACCCATATTATTCGGAGCCTCTTACCAATCGGCCGAGGCCTATATTCCATGGGGGGGATGGGTGTACTGGTTATTTTCCATCGTGCTGTTTTTTGTGCATGTGCACGTATTGATGGGCAGACGCAAATTTATGTTCAGTCTGATGGCAGGAGCCGCGGCTTTATTAGTAGCCTTTCATATTGCCCACACAGAGCCGGTAGATTTCTTGCTATCTGAGTTCATGGTTTACGGAGCTATGGCTCTCTACTTTGTGATAGACGCCTATGTGCATTTGTTCAAAATAAAGATAAAGGGGGATGTACCCCATGAATACCATACATGAACAGGACGGTAAAACCGTAGTTCTATTGCTGTCCTGGCGTGACATACGTTCACCTAAAAGCGGAGGAGCAGAAATTTTCACCCACGAAATGCTTAAACGCTCACAACAAGGCCGCTTCCAGTTCATTCATTTTTCACCCCAATTTGAGGGGATGCCTGAGCATGAAGTCATTGACGGTATTACGTATATTCGAAAAGGAAACATATACAGTGTTATTTATTATGCGATGCGCTATTACCGTCGTCATCGAAGGAAGATCGACTATGTGATTAACCAGGCGAATACGCATCAATTCTTTACCCGATTTTGGGTGGAGGCATCCAAGCGGATCTTTTTCATACACCAGCTAACAAGGGAAATATGGTATGAAAATGCTCGATTTCCGCTAAATATGATTGGATTTCATATGGAGCCCCTGATGCTTAAGCTGGCTCGGAAGGATCGGACGCTCACCGTATCCCCGTCTACCCGGTATGATCTGCTTAAGCTGGGCTTTCACCCGGATCGTGTTCACCTTTTACCGGAAGGCATTGAGTTTGATCATTGGCCGCGTGAACAATTTTTAATGAAGGAGTCTAACCCGACCTTTATGTATGCCGGACGCTTCGTTAAATATAAAGGCATTGATCTGGTCGTTGAAGCCTTTGGGCAGCTCAAGGAAAAGTTCCCCCAGGCTATGTTATGGATTGCTGGAAAAACCGATAAAACCTATGTGACAGAACAATTATTACCGATTATAGAGCGGTATGAATTGACATACGGAGAACCGGATGAACAAGGACAATCCCAAGCCGATATTACCTTTTACGGATTTGTTTCAGCAGAGCATAAGCTGGAGCTGATGAGTCGTGCCCATGCGCTTGTGTTTCCCTCCCTGCGTGAAGGCTGGGGGTTAACGATTACGGAAGCGGCAGCCGTTGGAACACCTAGTATTGTCAGCAATTCACCCGGTTTGGTGGATGCGACGGATTTCGGAAAAAGCGGATATTTATGCTTTCACGGCGATATTCGGGGATTATCTGAACAAATGGAAAGAGCAGCAAAGGGTGGCGAAGATTACATGGCCATCCGTGAGCGAGCGTATCAATATGCGCTAAGATTCCATTTTGATCATACAGCTGCCGCGTTTGAGCAGTTGATGGAGAATTGGACAGAGGAGGCGGAACAGAGTGGACAAAGTGGTCATTCTCTTCTCCACGTACAACAATGAACGGACGATAGAGCCTTGTTTGCGAAGCTGTATGGGGCAAAATTACAAGGATCTGCATATTGTAATTGCTGATGATGGCTCCAGTGACCGGACCGTCGAGACGATTCGTATGCTGTCGGCAGGGAGCGCAGTACCCGTAACGGTATTGGAGCTTCCCCATGGGGAGCGGGGAGTCGCTAGGGTTAGAGCGGTTGAGGAAGCGAAACGCTTGGGTGCCGAATACATATTTGTATTGGATTCCGATATGATTTTAGCCGAACATCTGATTCAGCAGAGCATCGACTTTTTTGACGATCATCAGGATATTGGCGCTTTGGTCGTTCCGGAGGAGGCGTATTCGGAAGCGGACAATTTTTTTTCCAAAGTGAAAGTTTTTGAGCGAAATGTGATTAATAACGCGGGTGAGACCTTGGGAAAACGCTCCATTGAAGCGGCACGCTTCTGGCGAATGAGCGCTTATGAATCGACGGGCGGGTTTAATGCGGAGCAGATTGCTTTTGAAGAAATACAGCCGACCTTACGTTATATAGAGTCTGGTGGAGTCATTCGCCGGGCGGTATTTACACGGGTATATCATGATGAAAAACAGGTCTATCTGCACGATGTATTACGTAAAAAAGCCTACTACTTTTCAGTGATGGATCGTACGATGTCATCTGAAGAGGGCGGATTACGAAAGGCACTGGAACGTTGGTATTTCTTCCGTCCGGTGCTGTATACGTGGGGGAATTTGAAAAACTATATCCGTCACCCGTTGCTGACGATGGGGATGTTGTGGATGTATGTATGCCTAACTGTGATTGGGGTAGCCGCCGTGTTAAAGGGCGGCACCCGTCACTCAGGCGATCTCGCTAAGGCGGATAAGGCGTAACGATGAATGTCCGAGGGTCAGCGTATCCAGCGTGTACAAGTCGGGATCGGAAGATTCCGACTCCTCATACGGTATGTATAATGAATGCGTGGTTAACTGAATACCTTCCCCGTCAGGATGACGTAGTGAGCGGCCAACAGGATACAGCTCAGCAAGTGCAATGTGTACAGCAGTTACGATATCTTGTTCATTCAGCAGCACATAGGGTCGGTACGGGGCATTCAAAATGCTGTCTATAAATACTGACAGGTCGGAAGCTACGTTCTGGTCTGCTGCATGCAGGCTGTTTCGATTGAGTTTGGCTTGATCAAGCGCCTCATACAGTATTTTTTTTAGCGTATCATCATCCAGCTCCAGCGGTTTCGTCAAAAAACGGAACACACCGACTTGATTAATCGCCGATAAAATGGACTGCGTATGCAGGTGACCAGACAAAATGATTCGTACGATATGTGGATAATCTTTCTTAATCATGCGAAGGAAGGTAATCCCATCCAGACCAGGCATGAGCAGATCGGAAACGACCACATCAATCGGGTGCTGTTCCAGCACTTGTAGGGCTTCTTTGGGCGTGTGAGCGGTATGTAAGGTGAATGCTTCTTGCGTCAAGGTCCGTTCAAGCAGGGACAGAACCATAGGGCTGTCGTCAACAAATAGAATGTTTTGGGGTGTCATAAGAACTGCGCAACTCCAATCAGGAAGTAAGAAATGAGGAACTACATGTATAATATCAGCGTTTTGGCATTTTTGAAAGATGTCAATACAGAACGGGCGTTGCGTCTTTTTTGTGAACGATTTGATTCGGCTGAGCATGCCCTCTGGGAAAAAGGTATGCGTCTCCTTCATCAGTATCATGCTGCACGGCATACAGGGGTGACCCTGGTTGTCTCCAGCGCACTTCAGCATATGGACGATCGTCATGATATTTACGTTGTTGATCTGCGGGAATACGGCGAGGAAGTGTTGGATCGCTTATATATCGCAAAAACATGCGAGTTGATCCTACTGACGGACGGGGCAACGGAAACCGCTGCGAGGTTTGCTGCCCTCCAGCGCCGCACTCCCCGGTTGCTGTGCGCACGGCTACCGCTGGTCAGCTACGAGCTGGAATGCCTGATGCAGGCTATTTTGAGCCGTCGTGAACAAAATGGAGGGGACAGGGAAGCATGAAACAATGGGCTTTGTTGAAACCAGGTTGGCAAAAGCTGATCCTGTACCTGATCGTACTGGGTGTGACCGTGTTTTTGGCCGCTGTGCTTCAATGGTTTGTCGTGCGACAATTCAGTGTTCACTTGGCGGAGATTCAGAACGAACAGCTCCAGTATGAGGTACAGGAACTTTCTAGCAGCATAACCGAGCGTTATGCCGCATGGCAGGCTGAATTGAAGGAGCTGTCGTCCAGTCTGGGCAGAGATATGCTGAATCAGGGAACACGCCAGTATCCTGAGGGGTTTAAGCGTGAAAGCGGGGCCTTTTATGTGCTGGATGAACAGTATCATGTGATGGTCGGACGAGATAATCGTGAGATGAAAAGTGCGGTCCAGCAGATTAAGTGGCTGCAAAATGGTTGTGCAGTAAGCTCTTTTGTGACAGAGGATCATCAGCCTGCCCAGTATATCGCATGCAGGATTCAAGGAGCGCAGATGGGCGGTTTTATGGTGCGCAAGGTTGACGCTGATATGCTCAGCGGAATTATTAAAAGTAAACCGGTTAACCAGTATGAGACTTTATTTTATAACGGTCAATTTAAGGTCGTAGCTTCCCGAAGTAATCCGGATATTAACCGAACGGACATCACGGGCGTCACCCGTAGGCTGCTGGAGGGCAATACAGGTGTCATTGAAGATGACGGTGAAAAATACGGGATAGGATTTAGCCGCATTGGGGAAGAAGCCCTTTACATATCGGTTAAGGATGTCAGCGAGGATACAGCACAGCGAATCAGCTCCTTCCGCAAACAGTTGTGGATGGTCATGGTTCTAATATTGTTCATTCTGTGGGCCATGCTCGTACAGTTCCGCAAAAGGATTGTAAAGGATGCCATCGTGAACAACCAGGTGCGTGATCAACGGCGAGATGAAGATATGCGACAGCAGCAGGACACGTATTATTTGCCGTTAATGCAGACGATTGAGCAGCAGCTACAAGAGCTGCAAGAGCAGACTAGCCGTCTCACAGGCGGTGATGATTTGAAGTTGCTGGGATTTTATCATGATCTAGCAAACCACTTTGAAGCGGCTTCCAGTCAGGGAAAAGGAGCCTCTCATGAGGAACTAGAGTATTTTCGCGAGTTGAATGAAAATTTTATCCAGGGTCGCCTCAGACAGGAATCCTCACTGGGAGAGTTACTGACGGGAGTCCGTAGCTTGCGCGATGAGCTGGAAGAGAAGATGCATGATAATAGTGGAATTAGCTTTACAGATATGAATGAAGTATTGTCTGAGTCGCTGAAATGGGCGAACCGTTCATTGAACATGAAGAACATTCAAGTGATCTTGCGGCAAGAGCCTGTTCCATCGATTGCAGCACAAGCACCCATGCTGTACAAAACGATTCAGGGACTGCTGGAAAATGCAGTGCAGGCCATGGGACGCCAAGGCGGAGAACTGCCTGAGGATCAGGAACAGGGCCGAACAGGTCTGCGGTCCAAGCGACAATCTCAAGTGCTTAAGGTTAGTTCACGGTTGGAAGAAGGAGAAATTGTTATTATCATTGAGGACACAGGCGGCGGGATTGATGATAAAATGCGTTGGAGCTATTTCCAGCCAGACTATTCCCAAAACTCGCAGGAGCATGCGTTCAGCCTGTACCATATGGATGCATACCTGAAGACCATAGGCGGCCGTTTAAAGCTGCGTAATACCGATCAGGGCTTGCAGGCAATCGTTCGTTTGAGAAGATAGGCCCAAGATAACCGACGGATATACGAGAAGTTCAAGAGAGGGGGACAAGCATGAAAAAATGGGTATTTCGCTATCGTTACGATATGGCGGCAATGATGTTGATGCTGATTGCGATTGTTGCATATCTTGCACCCATCTATGGACCAGGGCAAATTGTGTTTAGCGACATTGCTTTTGGAGCCACCTCTCATCGGTATCTGGAGGAAATAACCGGGGTATGGAACGAGCGATGGTCTACCTCGACCTTGTTCAATGCTCCACGTATCCTGTACATCTTGCCCTTCTATGGACTGTCACTCTTATTTGACGAAAGCGGACCGGTCTTGCTCAAGTCGTTTATTACAGGCTTGTTATTTGTTTCGGCATTTTCGATGTATGCCTTTGCCAAACGATTGGTTAGCGTGTATTATTCACCAAGCTTTACGAAGACCCGTATTTTTGCCATCATGGTCGGCTCGTTGTTTTATGCGTTGAATCCGTGGGTTATTTTCCGCATTCAGCATATTTATTTGCTCTGTGGATATAGTTTATTTCCGTTAATGCTGCGATTCTTTTTCAGTGCGGTGGACCCCAAGTTTCAAATTCAACAAATTAAAAACTATCATCCCCATAAATTGTATCAGCGGAACTGGATTGACCTGTTCCTGCTGGCTGCAGTATTCACCGTGAGTGCTGCGGCCATTCATTATTTTTTCTTTGGGATGATTTATTTGGGATTGTTCACCATGTTGCTCCTGCTCAAACTGACCTGGACCCATCGTAAGGCAGGGCGCGCCTATTTACAGCCCTTATACGGTAATTTTTTGCGTAAAGGTATGATTTTTGGCGTGTTTTTCGGTCTGCTCAGTTTTTATTGGTTGTCCCTGTATGTAGGCAGCATGTTGATGGACGCTCAAGCGTCTCAGCATAATATCAACGTCGTGGATACGTTGTCTCTATTCAGCCGTAACAGCAGTTTATATAATGTGGGTTATTTACTGAGCTATTGGTGGCCCATGTTCTCGTTTTCCTCGCTGCCTGCGATGTTTTATGTAGGTGGGGGATTCTTGTTGCTATTGATCGGGTACGCGATGGTGACACGTTCACATAAAAATCCGATCATTCTGATCTTCTCGCTCCTTACGCTGTTATTTATGGTTGCAGCGACTGGAACGACATTTCCGTCCATTGCCAAGTGGTTTGTCATTCTGGTTACGAAAACCCCTGTGATTGGTTCGGTTTTCCGTGATCCTAACAAATTTATTGGACTGATTGCCCTTAATTTCGGGGTGTTGCTGACCTTTGGTGTCATTCAATTTATGGAATGGTTCGGATCATCGCCGCTACAGCGTGTATATAAAAAGCTGGCGGTCGTTATCGTCGTCCTGTGTCTGGGGGTATATTTTGCTCCCTTGCGCACTCAGTTCATTGAGGGGTACTACAAGCCAGTACAAGTGCCGGAGGCTTATGGTCAAATGGCTGAAAAGCTGACTGATCCGGATCGTTTCGATAGCAAGGCATTATACTTTCCGATTGCTGACAATATGATTCAGAGCTATAACGGAGTAGCCACGCCCAAATGGAATAAAGGGAAGACCGCAAACGAAAAGGCAACCGGAGATTTTCAGGTATACTCTTCTCCTAAAAATACGATCTTTCATCATGAGGGCAATGATCCCGGTATTACATACTATATGAATTTTCTACAGTATGTCATGGACAACGGATTAAGCTCCCGATTAGGTTGGCTGTTCTCTACCTTTGGTGTTAACCAGTTGGTCTACCATGATGAATATGTGGGACAGGAGAAGCGTCAGGATTTCCACCTCTCTCAGCTGGAAGGTCAGACCGGGCTGAAACGTACGTACCAGAACGGGCTATTTTCCATATTCAATCTCGACCAGACACCGCCCTATATGAACATCCTTGCGAGTAAAATTGTAACACCTTACGGTTTTAGCCGACTAGAGAGCTACAGTCATCTGCCTGGTTTTGATTTTAGCCGCTTTGGAGTGCTGTTCAGTGCGTTAAAGCCTGAGCTAAAAACCATCCAGACGATTAACAAAGGGGATTATGTGGAAGCGGCGTCCTTTAATGACTTGCTATTGTCACAGCTTCCAGCAGAGGATTACTTACGGCCTTTTGATGCTATTGAGGATGGTAATGCCTTTTTAAAATGGTCCAAAACCTTTGCCTCGACCAACGATTGGTTGTGGTATTTATCCTCCCAAAATATACGGAACTTTCCGTTCGATATGGAAATGGATGCAGGGATTGCGGTCACCTTTGCCAGTAAGAAGCTGGATGTGGCCCCGTATCAGATGAGCAGCATCGAAGGGAAGACGGTTGTGGACTTTGATTCCATGTTGCGGACCGAAACCTTCTTCAAGCCGGATAACCCGCAGTTGTTCAGTGTGCAGGCTAATCCCCGTGAGGAATTGAATGATGTGCCAACTCTGCATGGTGAAATTATGAAGGGAGACCCGAGTAATATATGGCAGGTCGCTCGATCAGGTTTGCTGGAAGCCAAGGAAAATAATCCGTATCAGTTCCAAATTACCGTTTCCGGTCGTGGGACGAACAAAATGCATGTGAAAATGAGATTTTACGATAAGAAAATGCGTGAACTGGGGGTTAGCTATGTCGTGGCGCCTTCGGAGGGATATAATTTTGACAGTGTGAAATTTTACGGGGAATACGTGTCGCCGCCCGGCAGCTATTGGATGCGAATGGATTTGTTAACCCTGCAGCGCCCACAGCAAAAAAATTACTGGTGGATTCATGATATCCAGCTACGTGATTTGGGGCAATACAGTAAGCCTAACACGTTTACGATGCACAAAAAACTGGATCAACCTCAAACCTCGCATGTATATGCCAGAGTGTTTATGAATAAGGCAGGCGGGAAATTACAAGTCACGCTACCGGACAAAGTGGTTAGTATCAAGACCCAGGATAATGGTTTAAACCAATTTCAATGGGTCGATCTGGGCGAACATGTTTTTCCAAAAGGAGATACTCCAGTCACGGTTAATAACCTGCAAGGTTTTAATGCGGTCAATCAATTTGCGATTGTGCCTGTGGATCAGCTAGATCAGTTATCTTTTCCAGTGGAGCAGGCATTGAAGCGGGGCAAGCTCTTTTTCACCTTGGAGGCAGAGAGCGATTTTAATGCCCAAGGGAATGTGCAGACGGAACGTGCGTTACCAAGACTTAGTATGGGACGGGGAATCAGTTACCAAAAAGGGACGTTAAGCAGAGAGGTGGAAGTCGCCAAAACGGGAACCTATGCCACAGCAATTTCGGCTAATCTACCTGCCGGATACGAAGGATCATTAACAATGAAATGGAAGAATGAAGAGACTGGAGAGGTGCTGACCAGAACAATTCGTACGGGTGAGTCATATAAGCGGTTACCCGCTACCTCATTATCCGAAAAGCAGGTTATTGAAACGGTGCCCAATCAGGATGGTTTTGCCAAGAAAATTATACAAATTCCCGGTCTGCTGAACGACTATGGCCGAGTAGAGTTCAAAAATTTATTCTTAACCAAGGGAAAATATCGCTTAACCCTTGCCCTGGACAGTCAGGTGCCGTCATTGAGCCATTTTACAGATATTCATCGAATGGACGGGCAGGAAGTGACGGTAATGCCTGGGCAGGACACGAAGGAATCATTGAGCACGGATGTTGGATGTGTAGCAGATATTCGGCCTGGACAGACGAATCTGTCCATCCAGGATAAAGAACTGTCTATCCGTTACGCACCCAGCTATTCCTGTGACTGGAATATTTATGCGTCCAAAAAAATGAAGGCAGAGCCGCTGCAAGAGTACGTGGTGCAGTTGGATGCACGATCAGAACAAATTGGAAGTCGGCACATGAAGGTCATTTTCTTAAATAAAGCGTCCCAGATTCTTCAAACCTCCTATATTGATGAGGTAGAGGAGAGAGATAAGGAGCAATGGAATCATTATGATCAAATAGTGAAGGCTCCAGCAGGAACCGCGTTGATGCAGTTTCAGATATTGGCGCATGCGCACAAGAAGCAATCAGGCTTATTTCAAATGAGGCAATATTCCATCATCCCTTATCAAGCGATGATTACAGTGGATCAATTTACGCTGTTTGAGGGAACGGATATGGAAACCTTTTTTATGGCACCACACGCTTCGGAAAGCATTCAGGCTACTCGTGAAAATTCCATGGAACGCAGCTTTACACTATATAATCCAATACATCAGCAGGTGCTGATCCGGGAGACAGAATCACCCAATCCATTATGGGAGTTCAGGCTGGGTAGCGAAAATCAGCGAGCACGTCTGTCTGTGAATGGAGTAACGACCGGATTCATAACGAATGGCAGCGGAAACGGTAAGGTTGTCATTATTCTGGCTTCAGCCTACCGTTTTGGCTGGGTATTGTTTGTCATAGGGATATTGGGTGGAGCAGCTTGTTTTCTTCCTTATCGGCGATGGACAAAGCGGAAGCTTCCATAAGAAGCAAGCTGCCCAGAGGGAACCAGACCGTTACTATACGGCTACATCTCGTATTTGTAGCCTCTGCCCCAAACGGTACGGATATGCTGAGGATTTTTAGGGTCACGTTCAATTTTTTTGCGGAGGCTGGAGATATGTACGTCGATGGTACGATCCAGATAAGCGCCATCGCCGCCTTTGACCCGATCCATCAATTCGCTACGGGTAAAAACTTTCCCTGGATTGCAGGACATCTCTTTTATAATAGAAAATTCGATGTGAGTAACTTCTATTTCCTGGTCATCGACCAACAGGCTATGACGGTAATCATTCACCCAGACTCTTACCTTTTTAAGCTTTTGGGTTATCGTTGGTGTCTCAGTGAGCATGTTGCTGCCACTGCGGCGCAGCAAGGCTTTGATGCGGGCGTTTAACTCTCTCAGACTGAAGGGCTTGCATAAAAAGTCATCCGCTCCGTCGTCTAGAGCCTTTATTCTTGTGTTCAGCAGGGTGTTATTAGAGATGACGAGCACAGGAACCGTAGTAAATTGGCGGATGTGGCTGATCAGCTCACATTCGACTTTACCGGAAAACATTAGCGCGGTCACAATAATGTCCGGCTTAAAGTGCATTAATGTAGGAATTGCGAGTTTACAATCATAGATTAGTTCGGTATGATAGCCTTCCTCTTGAAGATGAAGAGCAATCATATCAGCCAAACTTTTTTGACCTTCAATGATGAGTATTTTTGTAGGCATGACAGACATCTCCTGTACGGACAAAGATACAATTAACATTGCATAACTATGTATGTTCTACGATGTTACATACTTATGTATTCGGCAAAAGCACGAAAAGCAAACAGTCCTATAATGTAAGGAAAATATGAATTTAAAGGAAGAAGGTTGCATCTTTGCGAATGATTTTATTATCCGGAGGTTCGGGTAAACGACTATGGCCCTTATCCAATGTGAACCGCCCCAAGCAGTTTCTTTCCATCCTACGTCATGACGAGCGACCGGAAAGTATGCTGCAACGGATATGGAGACAGTTAGATGAAGCTGATTTGGCAGATCAAGCTTATTTTTCTACGAGTGGAACTCAGATCGAACTGATTCAGGGGCAAATTGGCGGAGACGCTGTGGTGATTGAGGAGCCGACTCAGCGGGATACCTTTCCGGCTATTTCCCTGGCTACGGCTTACTTGCATGACGTTGCAGGCGCATCACGCGACGAAATCGTAGGGGTCATGCCGGTGGATGGCTATGCGGGGGATGAATTTTTCGAGCATCTGCGCAGGCTTCCTTCGATATTAGAGCAATCAGGAAGCCATATCGCATTGATGGGGGCTGTTCCAACTGAGCCCTCGGACAAATATGGATATATTGTGCCTTCATCTCCTTTGTCTGACCAGGAATACTATAGAGTGAGTTCATTTGTAGAAAAGCCTGATCTGATTCGCTCCGAAGTATTGATCCGTGAAGGAGCGTTATGGAATTGCGGAGTGTTTGCTTTTAGAATCGGATTTTTATTGGATGTGCTGACGCAAATGGGTTTACCAGCCGATTATGAAACACTTTCGACAAATTACGCAGACTTGCCTAAAACCAGCTTTGATATTGCGGTAGTAGAACACACTCGTAAGCTCTCCGTGCTCCCATATCATGGAGAATGGAGAGATTTAGGAACATGGGATTCGTTGGTGCGGGAAGTGAGTTCAAAGCTGAGCGGTCTCGGATATATTTCAGAAGCATCACATGACTCGCATATCATCAATGAACTGGAGATTCCGGTCAGCATCTGGAATGTCCCAGACATTATTGTCGTTGCTGGACCGGATGGCGTGTTGGTTACGGATCGACAATCATCAACAGGAATTAAGGATATGGTGGCAGAAATTGAAATTGGGCCGCGTTTTGAGGAGCGCTTTTGGGGTAAGCAAACGGTCTTATCCCATCAACAAGCAGCAAGCGGGTTACAAACGGTCACCAAACGGGTTGTCATTTCGAAGGGGAGATTTATCAGCTATCATGAGCATCAGTTTCGAAAAGAGGTTTGGACCATCGTTTCAGGAACCGGAAGCGTCTGTATCAATGGGATGACACAGACCGTCAGCCCCGGTATGGTCATCGTTGTAGAACCTGGTACCAAGCATTTTATAGGAGCCGTAGAGGGAGATTTGGAATTCATTGAGTCACAAATCGGACATATCGTATCCGAAACGGATATTATCCGATATGAATTTCCCGATTGGATTGATGCTCGTACTGTATAAAGGTGCCTGTAATATAGGAACGAACGGGTAAGAACGAGGTTCATCTGAAGCCAGTGAAGAGCGCTAGGAACTATTTTTTAATCAAGCTTGATGGCTGGAAATGCTCAATAAAAAGGTATTCATGCGTTGTTCGCTTGAATACCTTTTTTGCATGAACAACTCGTATTGTTCTTAATGAATTGGATAGGAAAGAGGCTTATAAAATGAGTTTTTTGGAGGTTAGCCACTCTTTTACGGCATCTGTACTGAGGTCTCTTTTCGGCGTCCATTCTATTTTATCCACCAGCTTGCCGTTTCTGAATTCTGCAATCGTGGGGGTGTATTTTACGTTGTAATCTGCTTTGAATTTATTCCATTGGGCTTTGTCCTTATGAATTTTGTGAACGTTCAAAAACGTAATTTTGGAGCCCAGATCATACTGTTCGATCATCTTGTTAAAGTTAGGCTCAAATCGGTTGCAGTCGCCACAACTGGGTCTGCCAACATAAACAAATACACTTTGATCCTGCTGAATGAATTGTTTAAAACCATCAATTGTAACCGCATTCAAGTGGTCATATATTTCGGGGTAATTGCTTTTGCTCGCTTGGATCTCTTTATCTTTCTGCTGAACTACCTGCTCTAGGTCTTGAAATTTAACTACAGCTGAAATAGCGATACCAATGATAAGCAACACAATGACACTTAACCCGGCGATATATCCTTTTTTCACAGAAATCCTCCTTTTTTTACAATCTCAAACTTACAATATATGATATTTCCATTTTTCGCTGTAACACTTGTCTCATGATGTATAAAAAAGAAGCTTTCCATTTGGAAAGCTTCTTTTAGTCTGAAAGTTAAACGTTAGACTACAACAGTCAATAAGTAATCCTCACGCTTTACTTCCGTTTCTATTGTGTTCAGTACATCCAGGTATTGAGCGGAATTGGTTACGATGATCGGCGTAGTCGTTGTATAGCCTGCCGCCTTAATTTGTTCGATATCAAATTCAAGCAATAACTGCCCTTGCTTTACCACATCACCCTCATTGACGCGCTTGTCAAAGAATTGTCCTTTCAGCTTCACCGTATTAACACCAACGTGAATCAGAATTTCTGCTCCATCATTGGAAGTAATACCGATGGCATGTCCGGTCGGGAAGACGGTCGTAATCGTTCCGTTAACCGGAGATGTCAGCACACCCTCTGTAGGATCGATCAAGATTCCTTTCCCCATAGCGCCTGAAGCAAAAGCAACATCAGAAGATTGTTCCAATGGCAGCACTTTACCTTGCAACGGACTTACGAGGATTTCCTTTTCGATTGTTACTTCTTTTTTTACGGGTGCTGTTTCTGTTTTTGCAGCTTCTTCTTTTGGATCATCAAAGCCCAAAATCATAACCAATACAACTGCGAGTACAAAGGCAACAAGTAAGCCGAGGACAACCCACAAGAATCCAGCTCCAAAATATGTTGGAAGCGCCAGTAAACTAGGCAGGGAGAAGGATTTTGCAGTCGCTCCACCGGAAGCGATAATCGCGCCCCCAATACCACCAGAAATACAAGCATAAATGAACGGCTTTTTCAATTTCAAAGTTACACCATAAATCGTGGGTTCAGTAATCCCGAATACAGCTGCCAGTGTAGAGGAACCAGCCAAAGCCTTCATTTGAGTATTTCGTGATTTCAGGAATACCCCCAGTGTTGCACCGGCTTGAGAAAGTACGGCTGCTGTAAGCATTGGAAGCATCGTGTCATAACCCAATGTTTGAATATTGGACAGCATAATAGGAACGAAGCCCCAATGTACACCGAAAATAACAAACACTTGCCAGAATGCACCAGCCACAGCTCCGGCGATCAATGGGCTTAAATTGTATACCCATGTAAAACCGTTCGCCAAGCCTTGACTGATCAGGTTACCGACTGGACCAAAGGCCAAAAACGTCAACGGAACAACAACTAGCAGTGATAGCATAGGGACGATAATGTTTTTAACCGATTGATGAACAAAGGAATTAAACCAACGTTCCACATAGGACTGTACCCATACCGCGAGAATAATTGGGATTACGCTGGAACTGTATTTTATCAGAATGATTGGAATCCCGAGAAAAGCCAGTTTTGCCGGATGATCCACCGCTGCAATAACATCCGGGTACACGAGTGCTCCAGCAACTGCGACCGATACAAAGGCATTTGTCTTAAATTTACGGGACGAAGTAATAGCCAGGAATATAGGCAAGAAATAAAATACGCTGTCCGAAGCGGCGTTCAAAATGAGATACGTACCGCTTGTAGTATCAATCCAATGAAGCGACGCAATTAAGGCCATAATCCCTTTGAGCAAACCTGCTCCGGCAAGAGCACCCAAGAGAGGGGAGAAAATGCTGGAAATGATATCGACCGCTTTGCCGAGAAAATTCGTTTTTTCGGAAGATTCTTCTTTTTTCGCATTTGGATTATCCGCATCCTGCAGATTTGTTTCTGCCATCATATGCTCAAAGACTTGGCCTACATTGTTACCGATGACCACTTGGAACTGTCCGCTGCTTTCCACCACTGTAATGACACCAGGCGTAGCTTCCAGTGCAGCTTTGTCCGCTTTTGTGCGATCCTTTAATTTAAATCTCAAGCGTGTAGCGCAATGAAATACCGAATTGACATTCTCTTCGCCGCCAACGAGAGTCACTATTTTTTTGGATAGCTCTTTATCACTCATGTTCAGAACTCCTTAAGTGTTATTCTTGCTACTGATAGGATTTACCGTTTACAGCTGTTGCTAAGATGCGCCGGCGTGCATCTTTTTAACCTTGTAAACAAGAAAAACCTAAACTCGTGGTGAAAACTGCGCACTCTTCCTATAAGGGAACGTCGATTTCACCATCAGTTTAGGTTTTGCCTGCCTTACCAGTCACAATCCATGAACGATGAGGGGTATGAAGTTGTTAGTCTTATATGTTATTACGCTCAGTTACCCGATGAATATGGATAGTTAGATATACGTATTCATCCTTGCTTAAATATTGATCGTATGTTTTTTCCAGATACTCATTGATCTTTTGGGCGCAAGCAAAAGCTTCGGTATACGTCTGCTTCACCTGGTTGTACAAGAATTCTTCACCACTGTGAATGACTTCTTTACGAATCACTCGCATCGCAAAATATTGCAAATGTGTCAAAAATCTCGAATAGCTAAAAGAAGACTCATCCAGCACAATCCCGTAATGGTACGTAATAATGTTCAATATATGTTGGACAATCTCAGTCATTTTCAGTGTAGATTTCATTTCGTTACCGTCAATCCGTGCATTCACCATATGCAATGCAATAAATCCCGCTTCATCTTCGCCCAATTTTACTCCGAGCGTATTTTCAATTTTTTGGAGAGCATCCAGTCCAACTGCAAATTCTTTTTTGTAAAAGCGTTTAATTTCATACAGCATCGCGTTTTGGAGTGCCAGTCCTTTTTCTTGCCGTTGTATGGCAAAATGAATATGGTCGGTCAACGTTAAATAAATATTATCGCTTAACTCCGTATCCAACACTTCTGTTGCATGGGTTACGATTTCATTCACGACCTCCAGATGAGATACAGGAATATCGTTCAGCAGCTCGGTTAGTTTGGCCGTGAACTCGTTTTCATTTAACATGAAAATCTTATCTATTTTATCATCATCGACTTGATCGCCAGCCACCTTTTTGAAGGAAATACCTCTTCCCATCACGATGACCTCTTTGCCTTTATCGTTTTTAGTCAATAGGACGTTGTTATTGAGCACCTTCTCAATAATCATTGAAGTTCCCCCTCCCATCCTTTACCAATAAAAAATGCCTAAGCACAATTCAATACTATTGTTAGCAATAGTACTCAATTGAACTCAGGCATTGCCCGCATCACCGGTCACAATCCTTCGATATAGTGCTATTGTAGCACAAAAAAAAGCGATTTCAACATATTTTATTCTCTTTCGACAAAAAATATTTTATATTAAGGCCCATTTGCCTAGTTTGCGAGTCAACAGTAACTTTAAGTGGTCGTACGCTCAATGAGGCTGTACTCCAGCGAATGAAGCTCCATTTGGCGTCCAATCAGCTGAGGAGAAAGCATGAAAAAAGCATTTTGTGCCTGAGCCATAATGGGATTTTGAACCGTTGTAATTCCCATCGTGTGCGCCAGCTCCGTGTTATCAAACCCAACAATCGCCAGATCTTCTGGTACCTTTAGCAATTGTCTGCGCGCTTCGCAGAGAATGCCCACTGCTACATAATCGTTAGCACACAAAATAGCCTCCGGAAATTCCTCACGATGCTGTAATAAATTGCGCACAACCTGTTCGCCGTCACGAATGTTATAAATAGAAGAATAGTTCCAGTGCTGCAACACTGGCAGATTGTGTTCACTCATGATCTGCTCATAAGCTCGTTGTCTGCTGTGAGTATTGATGCTGCTCGGACGACCAAAAGCATTGGCTATACGTGTATAACCTTTTTGTATCAAATGTTTGAGCGCTAACATATATCCTTCATACTGATCCATTGCGACGGAGCGAATACCGGTATGCTCCATTCGTTGCCATGCCACGATCGGTCCATATTTGCAATAAGTACTCAAAAAATCAGTGTCATTCACGCAGGAAATGATGACCAGCGCATCGACTCTTTTTCTTTTTAAATCCTCGAAAGCTTGAAGCTCTTTCTTTTTGTCTTCTCCCGAAGTATAAATAATGGTTTGAAATTCATATTGTCCTGCGATTTCTACAAAGCTGTCCAGAAATGCCAGAACAATTTCATTAATAGTTGATGTGATGATACCAATCTGAAGCGTTTGGCCCTTGGATAAAGAAATCGCATTCCGATTAGGAACATAATCTAATTCCTGCATGATTTTTAAAATTTTAGTTCTGGTTTCGTGGCTTACATGGGGGGACTGATTTAACACTCTGGATACCGTAGCTTTGGAAAAGCCCGCCAGTTTTGCAATTTGATCAAGATTCGACATGGTGCTTCTCCTCACATAAGAAAAAAATACTTGACATGAAACGCGTTACAACAATTAGGATGCTTATGAGGGCATTACATCTATTTTAAAGCATCTGTCAATGCATTTCAAAGGAGAACGGTTACCGTTAGGTATGGATTCACATTTGCAGCACTTGATGGGATTACTTAGCCAAAGTAAAAATCTTAAATACGGAAAGAGGTCTTTATACCATGACGAAGACGCTAAAAGGATTTCCGAAAAACTTCTTGTGGGGCGGGGCAACTGCAGCCAACCAATTGGAAGGTGCTTTTGACGTAGATGGAAAAGGCCTGTCCAGCGCAGACATGATAGCCTATGTACCTAAGGCAGAACGTAAAAACGATCATGCTATAGAAATTTCGTCTGAACGACTGGAGGACATCTTGGCAGGGAAGGTAAACGCCCGTTTTCCAAAGCGTGAAGGAGTGGACTTCTACCACCGCTACAAAGAAGATATTGCTTTGTTTGCAGAAATGGGCTTTAAAGTATTCCGGATGTCCATCCACTGGTCGCGGATTTTCCCGAATGGATATGATGCCGAGCCGAATGAAGCAGGATTGCAATTTTACGACAATGTATTCGATGAGCTGCGCAAGTATGGTATTGAGCCGTTGGTAACATTGTCACATTATGAAACACCGCTAGGTCTGACACAGAAGTATAATGGCTGGTTGGGACGCGAAGTCGTAGATCATTACGTAAAATATGCCGAAACGGTATTTACACGTTATAAGGATAAAGTAAAATACTGGCTGACCTTTAACGAAATCAATGTCATGACTATGAGTCCGTTTACAGGCGGCGGTGTGGTTATTGACCGTGTAGAAAACAAACAACAAGCGATATATCAAGCATTGCACCATCAATTTGTAGCAAGTGCACTGGCGACCAAACGGGGACATGAGATCATTCCGGGTGCTCAGATCGGCTGTATGCTGGCTCGCATTGAAAGCTACCCACATACGTGTAACCCAGAGGATATTCTGAAAGCACAGCATGAAAATCAAATGAACCTGTTCTTTACGGATGTGCATGCTCGTGGGGAGTATCCCAACTATATGAACCGCTATTTTGAAGAAAATAATATTGTGATCCAGACAGAACCCGGCGATGCTGAAATTTTGAAAAATAATACGGTTGATTTTATCTCATTTAGCTACTACATGACCT
>RCUE01000019.1_pt1 | contig 128896 bp, 120 predicted proteins | sample 2166111 | NCBI WGS metagenome assembly RCUE01 (sample SAMN09930795, study PRJNA488358) | compost metagenome | feature: garden; material: soil; isolation source: compost soil in phenylacetonitrile-enriched culture | place: Germany: Experimental Botanical Garden Goettingen | collected 2016-01-27 | reverse complement strand
TTCCCGGTCAGTGGAGGCGCATTATAGGGAGTTCTCAGAAGGCCGCAACCCCTAATTTCAATATTTTTTCCGACCGTTGAACATTTAACCAAAACAGCCTTAAAGAGGCAGTTTTTTCAACGATTTAAAGCCATATCCCTGTAGAACGGGCAATAAAGCGTCAGTATCTTCATTTAACGCCATGCAATACGCCAGATTCTCTTCCTGCGTCGACACCAGATTTTCCTGCGTCGAAATCAGCCATGCGGTACGACGGGCAATCGCCGCGCCGGAATCGATCAGTCGAGTTCCCTCAGGCAACACCTGCATTAGCTCTTCTGCTAATAAAGGGAAATGGGTGCAACCGAGTACCACGGTATCCGGTGGCTCGCGCATGCTCAGCCATGGATGGAGAATTTTCTTCAGCGCCGGCAGCGGTACGGCTTCACCATGCAGCTTGGCTTCTGCCAGTTCCACCAGCTCAGAGGAGCCAAGCAGCTCGATCTTGCAATCGGTAGCGAAACGGGCGATCAGCTCATGGGTATAAGTACGCTGTACGGTACCGCGGGTAGCCAGCAGGCCCACCACACCATTGGCGGTCAGGCGGGCAGCAGGCTTGATGGCAGGCACCACACCGACAACCGGGAAGGTAAAGCGTTCACGCAGGGCCGGCAGGGAGACCGTACTGGCCGTGTTACAAGCGATGATGACTATCGCCAGAGGATGCCGTTGCTGCACCGCGCTGACAATCTCCAGCACGCGCTCAACAATAAACTCTTCGGATTTCTCGCCGTAGGGAAACGCCACATTATCGAAGGCGTATATATAGTGGAGGTCCGGCAGCAGTTGCCGAACCTCTTGATACACCGATAACCCGCCGACGCCGGAATCAAATACCAGCACCGTCGGACGGGCCATAGCAGGGGTGTTAGAAGGTATAGCTTCCAGTGAGGTAGTATTCTCTTCCTGGAGTAGCGTAGCCATAAGCCGTCTCATAATCTTTATCAAACAGGTTGGCGATTCTACCACGAACTGTCAGATGAGATGTGACCGGATACGAAACTGCGAGATCCCACAGGCTGACACCGCCAAGTTTGACGCTTTGCTCTGGATAGGTGCTGTAGTCTTTATCATAACGCTCACCCAGGTATTGATAGGTCACTGCCCAGTCAAAATCATAGACCTGCCAATCCAGCTCATACTTCACCTGCTGTTTGGCACGGCGCAGCAGCACTTCATTGGTTTTGGCATTACGCGGATCGACATAGTCGTAACCAATGTGATGGGTTAACGGACCCGTGTCGAATGAAGCTGTAGCTTCAATACCTTTAATTGTGGCCTTGCCAACATTGTAATAGACGTAGTTGGTCTCGCCGGTGGAATCAATCAGGTTATCAATATCGTTGCGGTAGCCGGACACGCGCCAGGTTACCGGCCCGGTCAAACCTTCAAAGCCCCCTTCCCACTGTTTGCTTTCTTCCGGCTTCAGATCGGTATTATTGCCGAAGTTGCCATACAGCTGACCCATATTAGGGGCTTTGAATGCCGTGCCGTAGGAGGCGATGAAACGGTAACCTTCTATAAACTCCCAGCCCGCACTGGTTTGCCAGGTGCCATGCCAGCCAAATTCGGAATGATCGTCGCCGCGAACCGCTCCTTCCAGAGTGACCGGCCCGACCAACTGCTGCGCAGTCAGATAAACACCGGCGTTGCGTTGGGTTTTTTCACCGTTAACCGTGGTGGAGTCTGGCTTGATTTGCTGATGCTGCCAGTCAATCCCCGAACTGACCGTACCCTGACCTACCTGAAGAGTATTTCCCCATTGCAGGTTGTACTGCTCGGAGTCCACCAGGCTGGCTGAGCTGTCATACATGCCGCGACGAGGATCGTAATCATAATCCTTGCTGTGGCTATAGCTGCCAATCAACTGCGTCGCGTAGATGCCTTCCTTATAACGCAGGCCGGTATCCCAGGTTTGACTATAGAGTTTGCGGGTATCGACCAGCGCGCTGGTAGGCGAAGAGTAATACGCGTCGTAAGCCGTGCGGTTGTCGTAACCGTAACCACGAACAAAACCGCTGATAGCCTCGTTGAACTGATGATCAACAGCGCCGTACAACGACTTGCTCATAAAGCCGTCGCGATCCTGCTGGCTTTGCATGCCGGTGCTGCCGTAGGCCACCACATCATAACCTTTGGTATAGGTGTAGTTACCGGCGACCGTGGCAACCGTGCTGTCGCCCAGCTGTTGTTGAGTAGACGCGTCATAGGCCTGGTAACCGTTAGACCCCACACCGGCGGAAAGCGTAGTGCCGTTCTTTTCGCGGGTGGTAATAATGTTAACCACGCCGCCGATGGCATCGGAGCCATAAACCGCCGAACGTGGGCCACGAATATATTCAACTTTCTGCACCAGCGAAATCGGGATCTGGCTGAGATCGGAAGAGCCGCTGATACCGGCCTGATTAAGACGGATACCGTCGATCAGCACCAGCACATGACTGGAATTGGTGCCGCGAATGAACAGCGAGCTTTTTTGCCCCAGGCCACCGTTCTGTCCAACGTCTACACCCGGCAGACGGCGCATCACATCGGTCAGGCTTTTTGCCTGCCAGCGGTCGATTTCATCACGGGTGACGACGGAAGTGGGTGCCAGCACGGAAGAAACCGGCTGCGGGAAGCGGTTGGCGGAAACCACCAGATTTTCGCTGTTATTCGCTGTGGTGTTGTCTTGCGCCCAGCCAGAAAAAGCCGTGACGGAAGAAACCACCGCCAGCAGCGTATTTTTTGTAATTGTCATGAAAAAGCATCCAAACTTAATTGGCGGATGCCGCAGGATCATGGCCGGTATTTCGCGACGGCCACGGACATTGCGACGTAACACCGGCAGGTCTTCGGGCTTGGGAGTTGCGGGCGGCCTCTTAGCTACCAGCACCGGGCGATGACTTCCCGTCCTGCAATGGACAGTGTCTGCGTAAAACGCTATCGCCGTGACTTCCCCTTACCGCTGCGCGTCAGCTCCGGATTCACACCGGATTCCCTTTTCACTCACTGCTTGAGGCCGGACGACAATGCTACGATCAATGTAAATAGATGTCTAGACTGCTATCAATGTTACAAATAATAAACACGACAAAACTGGACTTCACGGACTGATTCCCTACAATCCCCGCTGATCAAATTTGCCTGACGAGAAGAAACATGACGCCCGAGAATTTGCCTATTGAACGTTACGATGACCAACTGGCGGAAAAAACTGCCCGGCTGAAGACGCTGATGTCACCGTTCACGGCACCCGAGCCGGAAGTGTTCCGCTCGCAAGTCGAACACTACCGCATGCGCGCAGAATTCCGCATCTGGCATGATGAAGACGAGATGTACCACATCATGTTTGACCAGCAGACCAAGCAACGCATCCGCGTCGAGCAGTTTCCTGCCGCCAGCGAATTGATTAACCGCCTGATGAGCGCACTGATCGCCGCCATCAAGCCGGATCCTATTTTGCGCCGCAAGCTGTTCCAGATTGATTACCTGTCGACCCGCAGCGGCAAAATCATCGCCTCGCTGCTGTATCACCGTAAGCTGGACGACGCCTGGCAGCAGCAGGCAGAAAAGCTGCGGGATGATCTCCGCGCCCAGGGCTTTGACCTGCAGTTGATTGGTCGTGCGTCGAAGATGAAAATCATGCTGGATCAGGATTACGTCGATGAAGTCCTGCCGGTCGCCGGCCGCGACATGATTTACCGTCAGGTGGAAAACAGCTTCACCCAGCCGAATGCGGCGATGAACATACAGATGCTGGAATGGGCGCTGGACGTGACCGCCGGCTCTAAAGGCGATCTGCTGGAGCTGTATTGCGGCAACGGCAACTTCTCCCTGGCGCTGGCGCGTAACTTCGAGCGGGTGCTGGCCACTGAAATCGCCAAGCCTTCCGTTGCCGCGGCGCAGTACAACATTGCCGCCAATCATATCGACAACGTACAGATTATCCGTATGGCGGCGGAAGACTTTACCCAGGCGATGAACGGAGTACGCGAGTTTAATCGTTTGAAGGGTATCGATCTGAGCAGCTATAACTGCGAAACCATTTTTGTCGATCCGCCGCGCAGCGGACTGGATGATGAAACGGTAAAAATGGTGCAGGCTTATCCGCGAATTTTGTATATCTCATGCAACCCGGAAACGCTGTGCGCCAATCTGGAGACGTTGCAGGAAACTCATCAAATCAGCCGTCTGGCATTGTTCGATCAGTTCCCGTATACCCATCACATGGAATGCGGCGTACTGTTGGAAAAACGCGTTTAATCTCACAGGGGCGCCGCGCTTGCTGCGCCCCTGGTTTTCCCCTTACGCCGGGGTATTCTCATCCAGCGCCTTGCGCGCCTTCAGCTTCATGCCAATCCAGAACACCAGCGCCACGGAAATAATCGCCGGCAGGAAGTTAGAGCCGATCTGCGGGTATTCGGCACGCACTATCGCACTGTACAGCAGCACCCCAAGCAGGAAGGTCGCCGCCGCCAGCTTAGGTATGCCATCCGGCATCGCGCGGTGCAGATACCGTTGATGCAGGCAATACACCGCCAACACCAAAGCAATAATCGGGAAAATCGAAAACGGCACCACCGAGCTGAACAGCGCGGCGAACGAACCGTTGATTGAAAGGCCGGCAATCAACGCCAGCAGTAAGGTGCCATTCTCACGGCCTGGTTTTTCCATCGCTTTCTACCTTTTTATACGTGGGATACAGAAGTTTTTTCTTGTTCGCGGCGATACCAATAATAAGCGCCTTTGGAAATCATCCGCAGTTGCAACACTAAGCGCTCCTCAAGCCGACGCCGTTGATCGATGTCGATATCCAGCGCTTCAGCACCGGCGCTGAAAACGATGGTGACCATAGCTTCCGCCTGCGCTTCGGTGAAACTGCGCGGCATATGGTTTTCCAGTTCGAGGTAATCCGCCAGTTCGGCGATAAAATGTTGGATCTCACGCGCCACCGCCGCACGAAAGGCCGCCGAGGTCCCGGAGCGTTCACGCAACAGCAGGCGGAAGGCGTTGGGATTATTGCCGATAAACTCCATAAAGGTGGAGACCGAGGTGCGGATCACGCTGCCCCCCTTGGCGATACGCTGCCGCGCCTGCCGCATCAGTTGACGCAGCATCAGGCCGCTCTCATCCACCATGGTTAACCCCAGCTCGTCCACATCACGGAAGTGGCGATAAAATGACGTCGGCGCGATGCCCGCTTCACGCGAGACCTCGCGCAGGCTCAGACTGGCAAAGCTGCGTTCAGCGCTCAGTTGGCTGAAGGCCGCTTCGATGAGGGAACGACGAGTCCGTTCTTTTTGTTGTGCTCTGACGCCCATATGCATATCCAGATAAGATCCATTTTCTCAGTCTAACGCCGTAGACCCGGCAATATAGCAAATTTTATTGCAACAGCATTTATACAAACGCGCCCTGTCACAGTTTCAGCCTGCACCATTTGTGCTTTGCCTCAAAAAGCCTAATGGTGATTGGGCACTCAGCGCTATGATGTTAAGATACCGTTGTAATTTTGTATAAGACAGGTCTCTCCCCTATGCAACAGCACTATCAATTTGATGCCATAGTCATTGGCTCGGGCCCAGGTGGTGAAGGTGCCGCTATGGGGTTGGTGAAGCAGGGCGCCCGCGTGGCCGTGATAGAACGGTACAATAACGTAGGCGGTGGATGTACCCATTGGGGCACCATCCCATCCAAAGCCCTCCGCCACGCCGTTAGCCGCATTATCGAATTCAACCAGAACCCGCTTTATAACAATTCACGCACGCTCAGCGCGACATTCCCTGACATTTTACGCCACGCCGATAACGTCATAAATCAGCAAACCCGGATGCGTCAGGGATTCTATGAGCGCAACCAGTGCAAGCTGTTTGCCGGCGATGCGCGCTTTATCGACGCCAACACCGTTAGCGTCAGCTATATGGACGGCACCCAGGACACCATCCGCGCCGATCACATCGTTATTGCCTGCGGCTCACGCCCGTACAACCCGTCGAGCGTCGATTTTAACCATCCGCGTATTTATAACAGTGATTCCATTCTCGAACTGAACCACGAACCGCGTCACGTCATCATCTATGGCGCCGGGGTGATCGGCTGTGAATATGCATCTATCTTCCGCGGTTTGAACGTGAAGGTGGATCTGATCAACACCCGCGATCGTCTGCTGGCGTTCCTCGATCAGGAAATGTCGGACTCGCTGTCATATCACTTCTGGAACAACGGCGTGGTGATCCGCCACAACGAAGAGTTCGAGAAGATCGAAGGCACCGAAGACGGCGTGATTGTTCACCTGAAATCCGGCAAGAAAGTGAAGGCAGATTGCCTGCTGTACGCCAACGGCCGCACCGGTAATACCGACTCGCTGGGGCTGGAGAACGTCGGTCTGGAGTCAGACAGCCGTGGCCTGCTGAAAGTGAACAGCATGTACCAGACCGCGCTGCCGCACATTTATGCCGTGGGTGACGTGATTGGCTACCCGAGTCTGGCATCTGCCGCCTACGATCAGGGCCGCATTGCCGCACAGGCGATTTCCTCCGGCGAAGCCAGCGGACATTTGATTGAAGATATCCCGACCGGTATCTACACCATTCCGGAAATCAGCTCCGTCGGTAAAACCGAGCAGGAATTGACGGCGATGAAAGTGCCGTATGAAGTGGGTCGTGCACAGTTCAAGCATCTGGCCCGCGCGCAGATTGCCGGCATGAACGTCGGCAGCCTGAAGATCCTGTTCCATCGCGACACCCTGCAGATCCTTGGGATCCACTGCTTCGGCGAGCGTGCGGCAGAGATCATCCACATCGGCCAGGCGATCATGGAACAGAAAGGTGAAGGCAATACTATCGAATACTTCGTTAATACGACCTTCAACTATCCGACCATGGCCGAAGCCTACCGGGTGGCAGCGCTGAACGGCTTAAACCGCCTGTTTTAACGTGGTGCCCATGTAGCTTTGCATGTGCTCGCGGATCGCCTCGGCCAATTGCTCATAACGACTGCGCAATGGGGAGCCGGGGCGGTACACCAGCGCAATGGTGCGCTTGGGTTCAGGTTTGAAACAGTCCAGGTAACACACGCCGTCGCGCTCACGCTGCGGCGGTACCGCCAGTGACGGCAGCAAAGTGATCCCACTGCCAGCCGCAACCATATTACGCAGCGTTTCCAGGCTGGTCGCCCGGAAATGAGTATCTTCGTCAGCCCCGGCCTGGAAACAAAAGCCCATCGCCTGATCGCGCAGACAGTGGCCATCTTCCAGCATCAACAACTTTTCACCGGCCAGATCCGGCATCGCCACGCGGTCACGCTGCGACCATGGATGATCGGAATACACCGCCAGCTTCATCGGTTCGTCAAACAGCGGCACTTCAATAAAGGCTTCGGTTTCTTTCACCAGCGCCAGAATGGCGCAGTCAAGTTTACCGCTGTCGAGCTGTGCCAACAGCTGTTGGGTTTGCGCTTCATGCAGGTACATTTCCAGCTTGGGAAAGGTTTTGTGCAGTGTAGGAATGATCTGCGGCAGCAGATAAGGCCCGACGGTGGGGATCAGGCCGATATGCAGCGGCCCCGACATGGCTTCACCTTGCTGGCTGGCCATCTCTTTCAGAACTTTGACTTCGCGCAGCACGGTACGCGCCTGTTCCACCAGCAACAGGCCCGCCTGGGTGAATAACACCTTGCGACTGGTACGTTCGAGCAGCATCACACCCAGTTCGTCTTCCAGCTTACGGATCTGCCCACTCAGCGTGGGTTGGCTAACATGGCAAGAATCGGCGGCACGGCGGAAATGCCGGTGCTCGGCCAAAGCGACCAGGTACTCTAAATCACGAATATTCATTGTTTCCCTCCAGACCACGATAGCTCATGGCGATAGATAAGATAGCAATGAGCGATTAGATCTATCAAGCCCCGACGTCAATAATGTCACCCAACGAAGCGATACCGCGCTAACAGCTAAAAATTATTTTTCCTAATTAAGGGGTTAATTCATGTTTACCAGTCAAGAAGGCAAAAAAGTCCCTCAGGTTACCTTCCACACCCGTCAGGGCGACCAATGGATTGACGTCACCACCGACGACCTGTTCAAAGACAAAACCGTCATCGTGTTTTCACTGCCGGGCGCGTTTACCCCAACCTGTTCTTCCAGCCATCTGCCGCGCTACAACGAACTGTCCAGCGTATTCAAACAGCACGGCGTTGACAGCATTCTGTGCGTTTCAGTGAACGACACCTTCGTTATGAACGCCTGGAAGGCCGATCAGCACGCAGAGAACATCACCTTCATTCCAGACGGCAACGGCGAGTTCACCAAAGGCATGGACATGCTGGTCGAGAAAGCGGATCTGGGTTTTGGCCCGCGCTCATGGCGTTATTCCATGCTGGTGCGCAACGGCGTGGTGGAAAAAATGTTCGTCGAACCTAACAAGCCGGGCGACCCGTTTGAAGTGTCTGACGCCGACACCATGCTGAAATACCTGGCGCCGGAATTCAAAGTACAGGAGTCGGTTTCCCTGTTCACCAAACCGGGCTGCCCATTCTGCGCCAAAGCCAAACAAATGCTGCAGGAACGTGGCATCCAGTATGAAGAGATCGTACTGGGTCAGGACGCCACCACCGTCAGCCTGCGCGCCGTCACCGGCCGCGCAACCGTACCTCAGGTCTTCATCGGCGGCCGTCATATCGGCGGCAGCGATGACCTGGAAACCTTCCTGTCAGCCTGATTTATAAGTAATAACAAAGCCAACGTGAACTTTTGGCGGGCTTCGGCCCGCCCTTTTTTTAGCTTTCAGGAGCGGATATGAAACAGTTTAATGTTGACGTCGCGGTCATCGGCGGCGGCACCGCCGGTCTGGGCGCCTATCGCGCCGCCAAGCTTGCCACCCCAAGCGTGGTGATGATCGAAGGCGGGGCTTATGGCACCACCTGTGCCCGCGTTGGCTGCATGCCATCAAAATTGCTGATTGCCGCCGCCGAGGCGGTGCATCAAATCGAGCGGGCACCGGGTTTTGGCGTGTATCCCGCTGGAAAAACTACCATTAACGGCCGTGAAGTCATGGACCGTGTTAAACGCGAGCGCGACCGTTTCGTCGGCTTCGTGCTGGAAGGTGTCGACGAAATCCCGGCCACCGACAAAATTCAGGGTTACGCCCGTTTCATCGACGACAATACTTTGCAGGTGGACGATCACACCCGCATTGTGGCGCAACGCATCGTTATCGCCACCGGGTCCCGCCCAAGCTGGCCGGCAGCATGGAATGCGCTGGGCGACCGCTTGATTGTCAATGATGACGTGTTCAACTGGACTGATTTGCCAGACTCGGTGGCCGTGTTCGGGCCCGGCGTAATTGGCCTGGAGTTGGGTCAGGCGCTGCATCGCCTCGGCGTCGAAACCAAATTATTTGGCGTTGGTGGTGCCGTTGGGCCGCTAACCGACAGTACGGTACGCAACTATGCCGCCAAAGCGTTGGGCGAAGAGTTCTATCTGGATGCCGATGTGAAAGTGGACATGATGCAGCGCGAAGGCGACAAGGTCTTTATCCGCTATCAGGGTCTGAACGGCTTACCGCAGGAGATCATGGTGGATTACGTCCTGGCTGCCACCGGTCGTCGACCGAACGTCGATAATCTGGGTCTTGAGAACACCCGTCTGGTGCTCGATGCCAGGGGCGTGCCTCAGGCCGATCGCCTGACGATGCAAACCAACGTGCCGCATATCTTTATCGCCGGTGACGCCAGCAACCAGCTGCCGTTATTGCACGAAGCCAGCGATCAGGCGCGCATTGCCGGAACCAACGCCGGGAGCTTCCCGGAAGTGACCCCGGGCCTGCGCCGCAGTGCGATCTCGGTGGTATTTTCCGATCCGCAGATTGCCATGGTCGGTTCCACCTTCCGTGAGCTGAATGAAAAATTCAGCGCCTGCGGCTGTTTCGAAATCGGTGAAGTGTCATTCGAAAATCAGGGCCGTTCACGGGTGATGCTGCGTAATAAAGGCATCCTGCACGTCTACGGCGAACAAGGTACCGGGCGTTTCCTCGGCGCAGAAATGATGGGGCCGGACGTCGAGCACATTGCTCACCTGTTAGCCTGGGCACATCAGCAGAAAATGACCATCAACCAGATGCTGGACATGCCGTTCTATCACCCGGTGATCGAAGAAGGCCTGCGTACCGCACTGCGTGACTTGCAGTCAAAACTGAAACTGGGCGAAGCCGAGGCGGAGCGCTGCCAACGCTGTCCGGGCGAGTAGTTCTTCCCCCTGCTATCTATCCCCACCGGGCCTTCGTGCCCGGTTTTTTTTGCGCTTCGAATTCCACTCTTGTCGCTTGCTGCTTGCCGCTCAGCGCATATCAGGTCATTTTTATGTCGCCACATTGAAATGATATCAATAATGATACTAAAATAAGATGCATGCATGAAAGGAATCAGGAGTGCCATTGAAGATCTGCAACAACGGCAGAACAGCATCAGATTCACTGAGTTGGTAACAATTTGTACGCGCTGGTTCGGCCCACCGCGTTTGAACGGCGGCAGTCATCACGTTTACCGCATGCCCTGGCAAGGCGATCCCCGGATTAATATACAACGCGGAAATGGAGGCACGGCAAAGGTATATCAGGTTAAACAGGTCATTGCCGCATTGGTCAAAATGGAGGATGAACATGGAAAAGCATGAGCATTACACTTATCGCATCACCTGGTCGGAAGAGGACAACGAATATGTCGGCCTCTGCACAGAATTTCCTTCCCTGTCGTGGCTGGCCGCAACGCGTACCGCAGCGCTTGAAGGTATTGAAAAACTGGTTAGTGAGATGATCAATGACCTGTTGGCACAGGGTGAAACACCGCCACAGGCGCTGGCCGAGAGAGTTTTCAGCGGCAAACTGGTATTGCGTATGACACCGGAACAACATCGACGTCTGGCGATCAACGCTATAGAGGAAGGTGTCAGCCTGAACCGCTATCTTTGCGCACGGCTGGCGGGATAATCGATAAAGGGCAGCACCGGGCTGCCCTTACGCCACTCAAGCCAAACGCTGTTTCGCTGCGGCTATCGCACTGGCGACCTGCTGAGGAGAAACACCGCCCTTGGCGGAACGTTTATCCAGGCATGATTGAAGTGCCAGAATTGGGTATACGTCGTCGCCAATCACCGCGCTGAATTTCTGCAAATCAGCCAACGGCAGGGCTTCCAACGCCTTACCCTGGCGAATCGCCTCTACCACCGCCTCACCGACGATATGGTGCGCCTCACGGAATGGCACGCCTTTGGCGACCAGATAATCCGCCAGTTCGGTCGAGTTGGCGTAGCCCTGCTCTGCCGCTTCCTTACAACGCGGACGTTTCACCTGGATGCCATCCAGCACCAGCGCCGCCATCTGCAGACAGTCCATCCAGGTATCCAACGCGTCGAACAACCCTTCCTTGTCTTCCTGCATATCTTTGTTGTACGCCAGCGGCAGGCCTTTCAGCGTCATCATCATGCCCGTCAATGCGCCCTGTACACGCCCGCATTTACCGCGGATCAGCTCCAACGCATCCGGGTTTTTCTTCTGCGGCATCAGCGAGGAGCCGGAAGTCACGCGGTCGGACAGATCGACAAAGGCCGCTTCGCCGCTGTTGAAGAAGATCAGGTCTTCGGCAAAGCGCGACAGGTGCACCATGCTGATGGAGGCGTTAGACAACAGTTCCAGCACGTGGTCACGATCCGAAACGCTGTCCAGGCTATTACGGGTTGCCGAAGCAAAGCCCAGCCAACCGGCCAATTGCTCACGGTCGATCGGGTACGCAGTGCCGGCCAGTGCGCCACTGCCCAGCGGGCTGACGTCCAGGCGTTTCAGCGTATCCTGCAGGCGGCTTTCATCACGCGCCAGCATTTCAACATAGGCCAGACACCAGTGCGCGAAGGTCACCGGCTGCGCACGCTGCAGGTGGGTATAACCCGGCATCACCGCATCCTGGTTGGCTTCGGCGGTTTCCACCAGCGCCTGTTGCAGTTGCACGATGGCCTGATGTAGTTCACCAATTTGGTGTTTGCACCACAATTTCAGATCGGTCGCGACCTGATCGTTACGGCTACGGCCGGTGTGCAGCTTTTTACCGAGATCGCCGACCTTGTCGATCAGCTTTTGCTCCACCCAGCTGTGAATATCTTCCGCATCGCTGCTGACAATCGCCTGCGGATCGGCCTGTACCTCTTCCAACAGCACGCTCAACGCCTGTTCCAGCTGTTGCTGCTCGGTCGCCGTCAATACGTTGACGGTCACCAGCGCTTTCGACCAGGCCACTGACCCTACGATGTCCTGTTCCGCCAGGCGATAATCGAAGCGCAAAGAATCATTTAACTGCTTGAACCGCTGATCTGCCGCCTGACTGAACCGTCCGCCCCAAAGTGCCATACCTTACTCCTGAATTTTATGCGAATAAGGGCGCAGCACGCTGCGCCCTTATCAAGTCACGCCGAATAATCAATAAAGTTACTTGTTCTTTTTCTCGTTCAGCGCACGGATGCGTGAAGAGAGCGAGAACAGGCGGATAAAGCCACCGGCATGGCTGTGATCGTAAACTTCGTCTTCGCCAAAGGTGGCGAACTCTTCAGAGTACAGGCTATTGGCAGATTTCTTCTGAATTGCCGTTACCTGGCCTTTGTACAGCTGCAGCACCACTTCGCCGTTCACTTCTTCGGCCAATGCTTCAGCAGATGCTTGCAGTGAACGACGCAGCGGCGCGAACCAACGGCCATCGTACACTACGTAAGCCATTTCCAGGCCCAGCTGCTCACGCCATTTGAAGCTATCGCGATCCAGAACCAACTGCTCAACGCCACGCAGTGCCGCCACCATGATGGTGCCGCCCGGGGTTTCGTAGCAACCGCGGGATTTGATACCCACCAAACGGTTTTCCACGATATCGATACGGCCCACACCATGTTTGGCGCCCAGCACGTTCAGGGTTTCCAGGCATTTGTACGGGCTCAACGCTTCGCCGTTTACCGCAACTACCCGACCTTTCTCGACGGTGACAGTCACCTGCTCTGGCTGATCCGGAGCTTCCTGCGGATCGACGGTCCAGACCCAGCAGTCTTTATTCGGTGCATTCCACGGGCTTTCCAGCACGCCGCCTTCGGTAGAGATATGCCAGGCGTTTTCGTCACGGCTGTAGATTTTTTCCAGCGACGCCGTGGTCGGGATGTTGCGCTCTTTCAGGTAGTCCAGCAGCGCTTCACGGGAACGCAGGTTCCACTCGCGCCAAGGGGCTACCACTTTCAGGTGCGGCGCCAGTGCGGTATAGGTGGTTTCGAAACGCACCTGGTCGTTACCTTTACCGGTTGCGCCGTGGCACAGCGCGTCAGCACCGACCTTCAGCGCCAGCTCAACCTGCGCCTTGGCGATGATCGGACGGGCCATTGAGGTCCCCAGCAGGTAGCTGCCTTCATACAGGGCACCGGTTTGCAGCACGGGGTAAACATAATCACTGATGAATTCTTCACGCAGATCAACAACGTGACACTCAGAGGCACCGGATTGCAGGGCTTTTTGCTCCACGCCTTCCAGATCGCTGCGCTCCTGGCCGATATCTGCCACGAACGCCACCACTTCGCAGCCGCCGTAGTTTTCTTTCAGCCAGGGAATGATGGCCGAAGTATCCAGGCCGCCAGAGTACGCCAGAACGATTTTTTTGATGCCTTGGTTTTGCATGGTCTTTTCCTTTTTAATTCTAAATTTAAGCGAGGATCCGGGTGCCAATCGACACGCCGTTAAACAGTGCAGGAAGCTGATCGGCATGGCGCCAACTGGCGATATCTACCGGGCGACCGAGGGTGCGGGCCGCATCGAGCGCCGCATTCACCTTCACCACCATACCATCAGTGATGATGCCCTGGGCAATCAGTTGTTCCGCTTTTTGCGCCGTCATTTCTGCGATGCGCTGCCCTTTCCCGTCGAGGATGCCACTGACATCCGACAGCAGGATCAAATCCGCACCCAGCGTGGCGGCCAACGCGGTCGCCGCCTGATCGGCGTTTACATTCATTAACTTCCCATCGGCGGTAATACCGATAGAGCTGATCACCGGCAGGTAGCCGGCACCCAGCAGGGTATTGAGCAACGCCGGCGACCCCGGCTGCGCGTTGCCTACGTGGCCAAGCGCCGGATCGAGCGGGGTGACGGTGACGCTGCCGCCGTCCGCCAGGCTCAGGCCTACGGCATTAATCTGGTGTTTGATCGCCCATGCCAGCAAAGTTTTGTTGGCCGTACCGGCCAGTGCGCCGGTGATAATGTCGATCTGATCGGCCGGGGTGACCCGCAGCCCATTTTTCTTCACCACCGGCAGGGAAAGCTGCTTCATCAGTTCGTCCACCACGCAACCGCCGCCGTGGACGATAACCAGTGGGCGCTGATGCTGCTGGCGGTAGCTGTCCAGCGCGGTAAACAAACGCTCCAGCGCTTCTTCACTGTCTAATAACACGCCACCTAACTTGATAATTAACGGGTTCATCGCTGTTTACATCCCACGCTGGTGATTTATTAAAGTAATGACTGGGTTTCCGGGAACCCAAAACGGATATTCAGGCATTGCACCGCCTGAGCGGCTGCGCCTTTCAACAGGTTGTCTTCCACCGCCACGGCAATCAGGTGTTCGCCCTGCACGGCAAAGCCGATATCGCAAAACGGCAACCCAACCACTGACTTCAGCGCCGGCACGCCTTTGTCGTACAGCCGCACCAGCGGTTTGTCGTCATAGGCAGCGTGATAAACGGCGGCCACGTCCTGCGCGGTCACGCCGGCTTTAAGGCGACAGGTGATGGTTTCGAGAATACCACGCGGGAAGTTACCCAAATGTGGCGTAAAGATGACCGGCACTCCCAGGTGCGCGACGATTTCCGGATGATGGCGGTGGTTGAAAATCCCGTACGGCTGCAGGCTCACTTCACAGAAGCTGGTGGTGACGCTGGCCTTGCGGCCCGCGCCGCTAACGCCGCTGGTGGCGTTGATGACCGGCCACTGGTCGAGGTTCAGCAAACCTTGGTCGATCAGCGGTTTCAGTGCCAGCTGCGCTGCCGTTGGGTAACAGCCTGGCACGGCTATCAGCTGCGCCCGTTTGATTTCGTCGCTCTGCCACTCCGCCAGGCCATATACCGCCTGCTCCAGCAGCTCGGCATGCTGATGTTCAAAACCGTAGTACTGGCTGTAGAAAGCGGTATCTTTTACGCGGAATGCACCGGAAAGATCGAACACCACGCAACCGGCGGCCAGGAACGCCGGCGCGATATCGTGGCTGACCTCATGCGCCGTGGCCAAAAACACCACGTCGATACCTTCAGCCGCTTTCGCAACGTCAACCAGTGGTTGCAACGGCAGATCAACGATGCCTTTTAACTGAGGGTGCAAATCGGAAAGCAATTTTCCTGCATCTGCACTTTGCGCTGAAACCGCTAAAGCGGTTATGTTCATGTGTGGGTGACGATTAAGGTACGCCGTGAGCTCCGCTCCGGCATAACCGCTGGCACCGACAATCAGCGTATTCAACATGGGGCCTTTCACCTTCTTGACTTGCGTTTGGTCGTTTTCGACTCAGGTTTCCAGGCTCACCAGCGTTGTTTCGCCGTTCACCCACGAGGTCGAGCGTTGATGTTTTTATAATCATCCGGGAATCGGGTTCCCTTACGCTCCAGCTTACTGTATTTTTATTCACAATAACTGCATGAATATTGATACCAACCTAACCAAAGGCTGTCAACAGTGAAGATGAAATTACCTCCATTTATTGAGCTGTACCGGGCGTTGATCGCCACTCCGTCGATCAGCGCCACCGATGGTGCCCTCGATCAGAGTAATGAAGCGTTAATCAACTTGCTGGCCGGCTGGTTTGCCGATTTGGGTTTCCGCGTCGACGTGCAGCCGGTGCCGGACAGCCGCAACAAATTCAACCTGCTGGCAAGCATTGGCGAAGGCAGTGGCGGCCTGCTGCTGGCGGGCCACACCGATACCGTGCCTTATGATGAAGGCCGTTGGACACGCGATCCTTTCACCCTGACCGAGCACGACAATAAGCTGTATGGACTGGGTACCGCCGACATGAAGGGCTTCTTTGCCTTTATTTTGGATGCGGTGCGTGACATCGATGCCAGCCAGCTGACCAAGCCGCTGTACATTTTGGCCACCGCAGATGAAGAAACGACGATGGCCGGCGCACGTTACTTCGCCGCCTCGACCAGCATCCGCCCTGACTTCGCGATTATCGGCGAACCGACCTCATTGCAGCCGGTGCGTGCGCACAAAGGCCATATGGCCAACGCCATTCGCATTGTCGGCCAATCTGGCCATTCGAGCGACCCGGCGCGCGGCGTGAACGCCATCGATCTGATGCATGACACCATCGGCCGTTTGATGGAGCTGCGTAAAACGCTGCAGGAGCGCTACAACAACCCGGCATTCGCCGTGCCTTATCCCACCATGAACTTCGGCCATATCAGCGGCGGCGATGCCGCTAACCGCATCTGCGCCTGCTGTGAACTGCATCTGGATATCCGTCCGCTGCCGGGCATGACGCTCGACAATATCAACGAACTGATGCACCAAACGCTGGAACCCATCAGCCAACGCTGGCCGGGCCGCCTGAGCATTGAAGAACTGCATGCCTCGGTACCGGGCTACGAGTGTCCGACCGATCATCAGATGGTGGCGGTGATTGAGAAACTGCTGGGCACCCGTACACAGGTGGTCAACTATTGCACCGAGGCGCCGTTCGTCCAGCAGGTCTGTCCGACCCTGGTGCTGGGCCCCGGCTCTATCGACCAGGCGCATCAGCCGGATGAATACATCGACACCGGTTTTATCGAACCCACGCGCAAACTGCTGGGCCAACTGGTCGATCATTTCTGCCGTCAATAAACCTGATACAAAGTAGGGGTTATGATTTATCATTTCCCCTACCTCAAAATACGTATTAAACCAATGAAATAAGCCAGACTGATAACCGGCGTGCCGTAATTAAATTTCAGAAAATGCGCCGATTTTGATGTTTTTTTGCTAAAAATAGTGTCAATTGACGATTGGACAGGAACGTGGCGAGATAAAACAGGCGCTCTTCGCCTGACATGTGAAACTTACTTACAAGATAAAAATCATCTACCCAATAGATTTCAAGTTGCAGCTAGGCGGCGAACGCTTGAATCCCCGGGAGCTTGGATCAACCAAGTGAACGGGGTGAGAGCGCGAAGCCAACACCGCTGTGGCTTGAAAGATGAAGGGTAAATACAGAACTGGGTCAGGGGTTATATGAACGAACAATATTCGGCAATGCGAAGTAATGTCAGTATGCTCGGCAAATTGCTCGGCGATACCATCAAAGAAGCGCTGGGCGAGCATATTCTCGATCGCGTTGAAACTATCCGTAAGCTTTCCAAATCTTCACGTGCAGGCAATGAAGCGCACCGTCAGGAGCTGCTTTCCACCTTGCAAAACCTGTCCAACGACGAGTTGCTGCCGGTCGCACGCGCCTTCAGTCAGTTTCTCAATCTGACCAATACCGCCGAGCAGTACCACAGCATTTCACCCAACGGTGAAGCCGCCAGCAACCCGGAAGCGCTGGCTCAACTGTTCACCCGGCTGAAAGACAAAAAGCTCAGCACCAAAGAGCTGCAGAATGCGGTGTCTCAACTTTCTATCGAGCTGGTGCTGACTGCGCACCCGACGGAAATCACCCGCCGCACCCTGATCCACAAACTGGTAGAGGTGAACACCTGCCTCAGCCAGCTCGACCATAACGATCTGGCCGACTACGAGCGCAACAAGATCATGCGCCGCCTGCGTCAGTTGGTGGCTCAATCGTGGCATACCGACGAGATCCGCAAACACCGTCCGTCCCCGGTTGACGAAGCCAAGTGGGGCTTTGCGGTGGTGGAAAACAGCCTGTGGGAAGGAGTGCCTGCCTTCCTGCGTGAATTCAACGAACAGTTGGAAAACTCCATCGATTACAGCCTGCCGGCGGAAGCGGTGCCGGTGCGTTTCACGTCCTGGATGGGCGGTGACCGCGACGGCAACCCGAACGTCACGGCCGAGATCACCCGCCACGTGCTGCTGCTGAGCCGCTGGAAAGCCTGCGATCTGTTCACCCGCGATATTCAGGTGCTGGTGTCCGAACTGTCGATGACCGAATGTACTCCGGAACTGCGCGCACGGGCCGGTGGCGACGAGGTTCAAGAGCCGTACCGCGAAATCATGAAGCAGCTACGCAGCCAGTTGATGAGCTCTCAGGCTTATCTGGAAGGCCGCCTGAAAGGCGAGCGCGTACTGAAGCCGCACGATCTGCTGGTGAATAACGAACAGCTGTGGGAACCGCTGTTCGCCTGTTACCAGTCGCTGCAAGCCTGCGGCATGAGCATCATCGCCAACGGCCAATTGCTGGATACCCTGCGTCGCGTGCGCTGCTTTGGTGTGCCGCTGGTACGCATCGACGTTCGCCAGGAAAGCACGCGCCACACCGAAGCCATCGCCGAACTGACCCGCTACCTGGGCCTTGGCGACTACGAAAGCTGGTCAGAAGCCGACAAGCAGGCGTTCCTGATCCGTGAACTGAATTCCAAACGCCCGCTGGTCCCATTGAAGTGGGAACCGAGCGCCGATACCCAGGAAGTGCTGGAAACCTGCCGGGTGATCGCCGAGGCGCCAGAAGGCTCGATTGCCGCCTACGTGATCTCCATGGCGCGCACGCCTTCGGACGTGCTGGCGGTTCACCTGCTGCTGAAAGAAGCCGGTTGTCCGTTCCCGCTGCCGGTCGCGCCGCTGTTCGAAACTCTCGACGACCTGAATAACGCCGACGACGTGATGACCCAGTTGCTGAATATTGACTGGTACCGCGGCTTTATCCAGGGCAAACAGATGGTGATGATCGGCTATTCCGACTCGGCGAAAGACGCCGGGGTGATGGCCGCCTCCTGGGCGCAATACCGCGCTCAAGACGCACTGATCAAAACCTGCGAAAAGGCTGGCGTAGCGCTGACTCTGTTCCACGGCCGTGGCGGTTCGATTGGCCGCGGCGGCGCACCTGCGCATGCGGCACTGCTGTCGCAACCGCCGGGCAGCCTGAAAGGCGGCCTGCGCGTGACCGAGCAAGGCGAGATGATCCGCTTCAAATTCGGTCTGCCGGAAGTCACCATCAGCAGCCTGGCGCTGTATGCCGGTGCCATCCTGGAAGCCAACCTGCTGCCGCCGCCAGAGCCGAAAAAAGAGTGGCGTACGCTGATGGATGAGCTGTCAGACACCTCATGCAAAATGTACCGTGGCTACGTGCGCGAAAACCCGGATTTTGTGCCTTATTTCCGCGCCGCCACGCCGGAGCTGGAGCTGGGCAAACTGCCGCTGGGCTCCCGCCCTGCCAAGCGCAAGCCAAACGGCGGCGTAGAGAGCCTGCGCGCCATTCCGTGGATCTTCGCCTGGACGCAGAACCGTCTGATGTTACCGGCCTGGCTGGGCGCCGGTGCCGGTTTGCAGGAAGCGGTAAAAGCCGGCAAGCAGGATCAGCTGGAAGCCATGTGCCGCGACTGGCCGTTCTTCTCCACCCGTATTGCGATGCTGGAAATGGTGTTCGCCAAGGCCGACCTGTGGCTGGCGGAATATTACGACCAACGCCTGGTGGACAAATCGCTGTGGCCACTGGGCCAGCAGCTGCGCGATCAGTTGGAAAGCGACATCAAGGTGGTGCTGACCATCGCCAATGACGCGCACCTGATGGAAGACCTGCCGTGGATCGCCGAATCCATTGCGCTGCGTAACGTGTACACCGACCCGTTGAACGTCCTGCAGGCTGAGCTGCTGCACCGTTCGCGCCAGCAGGAGCACCCGGACGCCCGCGTTGAGCAGGCGCTGATGGTCACCATTGCCGGCGTTGCCGCCGGGATGCGCAATACCGGCTAGGTTAAGCGCCAAAAGCACGGCTCCTGCTTGCAGGGGCCTTTTTTTTTATCCCCTGCTGACGGATGCTGCATCTCGACGGGTTGCCCAGCAGCGGTAGCGGTATTGGAGGAAATTGCGCCCAACAAAAAGGGCGCTGTATTGACCCAGCGCCCTTCCCGATGATGATGAATAGAGTGAATCAGGCCGCGACCGGACGCACACCCAGCGTATGGCAAATGGCGTAGCTCATCTCGGCACGGTTGAGCGTATAGAAGTGGAAATCCTTTACCCCTTCGCGGCTGAGGATCTTCACCATATCCATCGCGATATTGGCGCCGACCATTTTGCGGGTTTCCGCGTCGTCATCCAGCCCTTCAAACATGCTGGTCATCCAGCTCGGTACGCGTACGTTGGTCATGGTGGCAAAACGCTGCAGCTGCTTGAAGTTGGATACCGGCAGAATGCCCGGGACGATTTCCACATCAATGCCGGTAGCGACGCAACGATCGCGGAAGCGCAGGTAGCTTTCCACATCGAAAAAGAACTGGGTAATCGCCCGGTTGGCGCCGGCATCGATTTTACGTTTCAGGTTAATCAGGTCCGCCTGCGGGCTTTTCGCTTCCGGATGCACTTCAGGGTAAGCGGCAACCGAGATATCGAAATCGCCGACCTCCTTCAGCAAGGCCACCAAATCGGTCGCGTACATATCCGGCTTGCCGCTGCCCGGTGGCAAATCGCCACGCAGTGCCACTATATGCCGGATGCCGCTGTTCCAGTAATCGGTCGCAATCTCACGCAGCTGAGCCGGGCTGGCATCTATGCAGGTCAGGTGTGGGGCCGCATCCAGACCGGTGCGATCCTTGATCCCTTTGATGATGCTGTGGGTGCGATCGCGCTCGCCGGAGTTAGCGCCATAGGTCACGGAAACAAATTTTGGCTTCAGGCTGCTCAGGCGGTCAATGGATTGCCACAGGGTGTCTTCCATCTCGCTGGTGCGCGGCGGGAAGAATTCAAATGATACGTTAATCTGGCCGTTTAACTCCGCCAGACTCTGATTCAGCGCTTCCCGCTGGTTTGCGTGGAAAAAACTCATACCCTGCCCGCCTCTTATCGATCGCTGTTCTGCTTGTTTTGATAAGCGTCTATACGTTTAGACGTCTAGATAGAAAATGCCGTATGTTGGCTAAAGAGTCAACAGGAAAGTGAGGGGAATACGATGATTAATCCTCACCCGTTAAGAGAAGGAATTTCATGTTCGCAACACAGAGAATTATGGCAGGAAAAACGAGGGGCGCGACGAATGCGCGCCCACAAGAAAATTAAAGCAGCTGCGCCAAACGGTTAAGGTCTGACTGGATCGCGCCGGCAGTGACGTCGCGCCCGGCCCCGGGTCCACGGATCACTAGCGGATTGTCACGATACCAGCGGCTTTCGATAGCGAATACGTTATCGCAAGGCAGCAACGACGCCAGCGGGTGCTCAGGGCGGACCGCTTCTACACCGACCCGCGCCTTGCCGTTGGCATCGAAACGCGCAACATGGCGCAGCACCAGCCCCATTTCACTGGCGGCCTCAAAGCGCTGCAGCATCTGTTGGTTCAACGCATCACCATTTTCAAAGAACTGATCCACGGAGCCAAGCTCTGCGCCCGCAGGCACCAGCGACTCCACCCGCACCTGATTCGGCTCAATGTCGTAGCCCGCTTCGCGCGCCAGGATCACCAGCTTGCGCATCACATCCTGACCGGAGAGATCGACGCGGGGATCCGGTTCTGTCAGCCCCTGTTGCCAGGCCTGATCCACCAGGTCGGTGAACGGCACCGTGCCGTCGAACTGCAGGAACAGCCAGGACAGCGTACCGGAGAAGATGCCGCTAATGGCCAGAATGCTGTCACCACTGTCGCGCAGATCGCGTACCGTGTGGTTGACCGGCAGACCGGCACCGACGGTAGCGTTATACAGCCAGTGGCGGCCGGTCTTGGCAAAGGCATCACGAATTTGGCGATAGTTGGCGCTGCACGACGCTCCCGCCAGTTTGTTGGCGCTGATCACATGGAAACCGTAGCTGGCGAAGTCCAGATACTGCTCGGCCAGATTTTCACTGGCGGTCACGTCCAGCACCACCAGATCGTCAAACGGGTGCGCGCGCATCCACAAGAACAACGACTCCTCGTCCAGTTCCTGCGCTTCGTCCTCGAAGAAGGCCAATACGCGGCTGGCGTCCAGCCCGTCGTAATTGAGCAGGCTGCGGCGACTGTCCACCACGCCCGCCAGGCTGAATTCGAAGCCGCTGCGGGCGGAGATGTTTTTCTGCTCGCGGGCAAACAACTCCAGCCAGCGTGCGCCGATATTGCCTTTGCCGAACAGCACCAGACCAATACGTTTTTCAGCGCGGAACAGGGTCTGATGCAGGCCCTGGATCAGCAGCGCGGTTGGCCCCTGACGCAGCACCGCCACCATGCTGATGCCGTCTTCAGCCTGCCAGATAAACTCTACCGGCTGGTCTTTCAGTTGCTGATAGAAGCGATGGCTGTGCAGCGGGTTTTTACAAACGCCGGCACCTACCAGCGCCACCAGCGCCAAGCCTTCGCGCAGTTGCAGCTCACCCGGCAGCCCCGCGTTTTGCAGCGTGTGCAGGACGCTGTTCACCACTTCGGAGGTGTAGCACAGCTGAACCAGACTGCGGTCCGGATGAACCCCTACCGCCAACGGTTTGATCTGCGCGCGCTTAAGCACCAAATCCAACTCTTGCTGCGCCAGTTTAAAATCATGCTGACTGGCAACCTGCAGCTCAATCAAACACACGTCGTCATGGCTGGTGACGATCTTCGCACCGGTGCCCGAGGCCAGCACGCGTTCGATACGCGTTGAACCCTGTTCCGGCTGATAACTGCAACGCAGTTGAAGATCGATATCGCTGCCGGATACCGGCTGCAAAGTACGGGTGTGCAGCACCGGAGCCGCCAAACGCGCCAGTTCACTGGCTTCGTCCAGGCGCAGCAGCGGCAGCAGGCAGGCGTCTTTCACCTTGCGGGGATCGGCGCTGTAGACCCCAGCCACGTCGCTCCAGATGGTCACGCGCTCCGCACCGGCCAACGCACCGACCTGCGTGGCGGAGTAGTCACTGCCGTTACGCCCTAACAGCACGGTTTCACCGGCGTCATTGCGTGAAATAAAACCGGTCACCACCAGGCGTTTGCCCGGATGCTGTGCCAGCAATTGTTGCAGCAGAGGATAAGAACGGCCTTCATCAACCTGCGGCTGGGCAGCACGTTCCGCCCGCAGGAAATCGCGCGCGTCCAACCAGGCCGCCTGCATATCCAGTTTGTTCAGTACCGCCGCCATCAGGCGCGCCGACCAGATCTCGCCGTGACCAACCACCTCGGCATAGATGACGTCGTCGAGCTTTTCGTCCAGCAACACGGCCAGACGCTCCAGATCCTGAATAAACTCGGCGATCAAGGGTTCAGCGGTTTCCGGCGGTAACAGACCGCTAATCAAATCGCTGTGATAACGACGCAGCGTCTGCTGAACCTGATGCGCAGAAAGGCGATCGCTCTGACTAAGCTTCAACCAGCTAATCAGTTGGTTGGTGGTGCTGCCGGCAGCCGACACCACCATCATGTCGCCTGGCTGGCTGTATTCGGCCATGATCCCGGCCACCCGCAGATAACACTTCACGTCCGCCAGGCTGCTGCCGCCAAACTTGTGCAGTTGACGCCCGCTCACCGGCCCTGCTACCGCAATTGCATTCATGCTTACCTCGTTGCCGCCGCCTGGAAGGCACGTTCCAGATCGGCAATCAAATCTTCACTGTCTTCAATACCCACGGAGATACGCAGCAGGCTCTCGGAAATACCGGCCGCCGCACGGGCTTCTGCCGCCATACCTGCATGGGTCATGGTCGCTGCATGCGAGATCAGGCTTTCTACGCCGCCCAACGATTCTGCCAGAGTAAACAGCTCAAGGGCAGACAGAAAACGGCGCAATAGCGCTTCATCACCGTCCAGTTCAAAGCTGAGCATCGCGCCAAAACCGCGTTGCTGACGACGTGCAATCTCGTGCCCAGGGTTCTGTGGCAGAGAAGGATGATACAGCTTTTTCACCAAGGGTTGCTGCTGTAAATAACTGACAATAGCTTCGGCGTTTTGTTGCGCCGCCTTGATACGCGGCGACAGGGTACGCATGCCGCGCAGCAACAAATAGCTGTCGAACGCGCCGCCGGTCACGCCGATATTATTGGCCCACCACGCCAGCTCCACCGCCAGATCTTTATCTTTGGCGATCACCGCGCCGGCGACCACGTCGGAATGGCCGTTAAGATATTTGGTGCAGGAATGCACCACCAGATCGGCACCCAGCCCGATGGGTTGCTGCAGCGCCGGGCTGAGGAAGGTGTTGTCCACCACCGTCAAGGCCCCCACTGCGTGCGCTGCATCGCATATCGCCGCAATATCCACCACCCGCAGCAGCGGGTTACTTGGACTTTCAATCAGCACCAGCTTGGGCTTTTGCGCCAACGCCTGCTGCAGCGCCTCTTCATTCCCCTGATCGACAAACAGCACGCGGTAAGCGCCACGCTTGCTGAGGCTATCGAACAACCGGTAGCTGCCGCCGTAGCAATCATGCGGCGCCACCAGCAGATCGCCGGGCTGCAGCAATACGGTGGTCACCAGATGGATCGCCGACATCCCGCTGCTGGTCATCACCGCACCGGCACCGCCTTCCAGTTCCGCCAGCGCACGCTGGACCACGTCACGCGTCGGGTTACCGCGGCGCGAGTAGTCATGAGCGCGAGGCTGATTGAAGTCGGTAAAATTATAGGTGCTTGAAAGGTGGATCGGCGGAACAACGCAGCCGTACTGTTCGTCATCGTTCAGGCCGCTACGTACGGCAATCGTGGCAGGTTTACGCGTCATAGGGTCGCTCGGCTCTCGGGATTCGGATGAATGAGGCCTAAAGATTAATCGCAGCGAGGATAGACGTCAATACATCTGGACATCTAAACTTCTTTGCGTATAGATTGAGCAATGCCCTAATACCCGCTAAAATTATGCCGGTTTGATATGACGATACGATGTTAACCCGGAATGCATAGGCGACACCTATTGATCGTCCGCATTCAGTGACCCTGGTCGCGTATAATTGACATTTATTTAGTGAGAACAGTGAAGATCGGGCATAATTGGCCGGTTTTTAGAATTTTGTAATTTTTCTGACAAATTTAAGGTGTCCCATGGCTGAGTGGAACGGCGAGTATGTCAGCCCTTACGCTGAACACGGTAAAAAAAGCGAGCAAGTCAAAAAGATCACGGTATCCATTCCGCTGAAGGTCCTGAAAATCCTCACCGATGAACGGACCCGTCGCCAGGTCAATAACCTGCGCCACGCCACCAACAGCGAATTGCTGTGTGAAGCGTTTCTGCACGCCTTTACCGGCCAGCCGCTGCCGAACGACGAAGACCTGCGCAAAGAACGCAGCGATGAAATCCCGGAAGCCGCGAAGCTGTTGATGCGTGAATTGGGTGTGGATCCCGATACCTGGGAATACTAAGCGCCGGTCTGCGAAAGCAGACGGTAGAAACGAAAAAAGGCGCCGAAGGCGCCTTTTTCATCTGACGATAAGAAATCTTATTTCTTAGCGCCTGGCACGCTGAAACGCTTGTTGAAGCGGTCAACGCGGCCACCGGTAGCAACGTCACGCTGCTTGCCAGTGTAGAACGGGTGGCATTCGCCACAAACGTCCAGGTTCAGATCGTGACCCACGGTAGAGCGGATTTTGATCACGTTACCGCAAGAGCAGTTAGCAGTAACTTCTTCGTATTTTGGGTGGATACCTTGTTTCATGGGAAACCTCAGTTAAGGCCGTGTCGCTATCCAGCCCTGTTTCGCCAGACACCACACGTGGTTGATAATAAAATTTGGTATCGAATTATACCAAAGGCGGCAAATTATACAGAATTAAAAGTACCACGCAATCGGAACCGTACATTTGCCGATGCGCCGTGTAAACTGATGGACTGTTTTTTTACTCTGGATGACCTCAATGCCTGTTGTTCACGTTGCTTTGCCGGTACCCCTCGCCCGCACCTTCGACTATCTGCTGCCGCAAGGCCTGCAGCCTGCGGTCGGCGCGCGCGTAGGCGTTCCCTGGGGCAAGCAGCGGGCGATCGGTATCGTCACCGGCTGCAGCGAAACCAGCGAATTGCCGCTGGATAAGCTCAAACCGATCGACAGCGTGATCGACGACGCCTCCTTATTTTCCTCCAGCCTGTGGCGTATTCTTCGCTGGGCCAGCGACTATTACCATTACCCGATCGGCGAAGTGCTGTTCCACGCGCTTCCCATCCTGCTGCGTCAGGGGAAAGCGGCGGAAACGGCCCCGCTGTGGCAATGGTTCGCGACCGAACAGGGCCGCGCCACGCCGCCGGAAAGCCTGAAGCGCGCCCCCAAACAACAGCAGGCGCTGGCGGCATTGCTGCAACGCCCGGTTTATCGCCACCAGGTCAATGAACTGGCGTTAACCGAGAGCGCTTTGCAGGCCTTGCGCACCAAGGGGCTGGTCGATTTACGGGCCCAGACGGTAGCAACGCAAGACTGGCGGCCCGGCTTTGAAGTGCTGGGCGAACGGTTACGATTGAACACCGAGCAGGCAACCGCCGTGGGCGCCATCCGCAGCGAAGATACTCAGTTCGCCGCCTGGCTGCTGGCCGGGGTCACCGGCTCCGGCAAAACCGAGGTCTATCTCAGCGTGCTGGAAAACATTCTGGCTGCCGGCAAACAGGCGCTGGTGCTGGTGCCGGAAATCGGCCTGACGCCGCAAACCATCGCCCGCTTTCGCGAACGCTTCAATGCGCCGGTAGAGGTGCTGCACTCCGGTCTTAACGACAGCGAACGGCTGTCGGTGTGGTTGCGCGCCCGCAGCGGCGAAGCGGCGATTGTCATCGGCACCCGCTCGGCGCTGTTTACCCCGTTTGCACGCCTGGGCGTGATCATCATCGACGAAGAGCACGACAGCTCTTATAAACAGCAGGAAGGCTGGCGCTACCACGCACGCGATCTGGCGGTGTTCCGCGCCCGCGAGGAAAACATCCCGATGGTGATGGGCTCCGCGACACCGGCGCTGGAAACGTTGCACAACGTGCAATTGGGCAAATATCGCCAGTTGAAACTCACCCAGCGTGCGGGCAACGCCAAACCGGCGGCTCAGCACCTGATCGATCTGAAAGGCCTGCCGCTGAAGGTGGGGTTGTCGCAGCCGTTGCTGAAAAGCATGCAGCACCATTTGAAGGCCGGTAACCAGGTGATGCTGTTCCTTAACCGTCGTGGCTACGCCCCGGCGTTGCTGTGTCACGAATGCGGCTGGATTGCCGAATGCCAGCGCTGCGATCATTACTACACCTTCCACCAAAACCAACGTCAACTGCGCTGCCACCACTGCGACAGCCAGCGCCCGGTACCGCACCAGTGTCCGCAGTGCGGTTCGACGCACCTGGTGTCGGTGGGCGTCGGCACCGAACAGTTGGAAAACGAACTGGCGCCGCTGTTCCCGGAAACGCCCATCACCCGCATCGATCGCGACACCACCAGCCGCAAGGGCTCGCTGGAACAGCACCTGGCGGATATTCACCGCGGCGGTGCGCGTATTTTGATCGGTACCCAGATGCTGGCAAAAGGGCACCATTTCCCGGATGTCACGCTGGTGGCCTTGCTGGACGTTGACGGTGCGCTGTTCTCGGCCGACTTCCGTTCCGCCGAGCGTTTTGCCCAGTTGTATACCCAGGTTTCCGGTCGTGCCGGCCGGGCAGGTAAAGCCGGCGAAGTGTTGCTGCAAACCCATCATCCGGAACATCCGCTGCTGCAAATTCTGTTGCAACAGGGCTACGACGCCTTTGCCAAACAGACGCTGGCAGAGCGCAACAGCGTATTCCTGCCACCCTATACCAGCCACATCATTGTCCGTTCGGAAGATCACGACAACCAACAGGCTCCGCAATTCCTGCAGCAATTGCGCAATCTGCTGGAAGCCAGCCCGCTGAAGGACGATTCCCTGTGGGTGATGGGGCCGGTTCCCGCGCTACAGTCAAAACGCGGCGGCCGTTTTCGTTGGCAGTTACTGTTGCAGCACCCTTCACGGCAGGTGTTACAACGGCTGATGAAGAGCACCCTGCCGTTAGTCGGTACCCTGCCGCAGGCACGCAAGGTGAAATGGACGCTGGACATCGACCCGATAGACAGCTGAACCCAGAAAAGTCTGATTCAGTTCCTGCCAGGCAAACGTTTACCCTTGAAATTGCGAGCGAACGCTAAAAAACCTCCTCAGGTCACACTTTTTATGCAAATTAGGTAACAAAGGCAGGACATATTCTGTTTAGAATGTCTGTGAAGGCAATTTTGTCACCGCTGCACTACCGTGACCGAATGTTTAAGCGCGGATGGCGCTAAATCATAACAACTCCACCGCACGCCAGAATTTGTGAGCAAACTGAAGTAGTCGCGTTGGCATGGGGCTAACGCAAGGAGAAAGGCGTTGGAACACAAGAAAGAATTATCCATGGCAACCATGAAAGACGTTGCCGAAATGGCGGGCGTTTCAACGGCAACCGTGTCGCGTGCGTTGATGAATCCGGAAAAGGTGTCAACGCCGACGCGTCAGAAAGTGGAACAGGCCGTGCTGGCCGTAGGCTATTCTCCTCATGCCCTCTCCCGTAATATCAAACGCAACGAATCCCGCACCATCCTGGTGATCGTCCCCGACATTTGCGATCCCTTTTTCGCCGATGTGATCCAGGGGATCGAGCAGACCGCGGCACAACAGGGTTATCTGGTGCTGATTGGCGACTGCGCGCAGCAAAACCAACAGGAACGCACCTTCGTCAATTTGATTATCACCAAGCAAATCGATGGCATGCTGCTGCTCGGCTCCAACCTGCCGTTCGACGCCAGCAAGGAAGAACAACGCAATCTGCCGCCGATGGTGATGGCCAACGAGTTTGCCCCGGAGCTGGAACTGCCGACGGTACACATCGATAACCTGACCGCCGCCTTCGAGGCCGTGCATTATTTACATCAGCTCGGACACAAGCAAATCGCCTGTGTCGCCGGGCCTGAACAGATGCCGTTGAGCCATTATCGGCTGCAAGGTTACATTCAGGCGCTACGTCGTAATGGCATTAGCGTCGAAAGCAGCTATATTACCCGAGGTGATTTCACCTACGAAGCTGGCGCGCAGGCGCTGGCGGCGCTAATGGCGCAACCAAAACCACCGACGGCAGTCTTCTGCCATAGCGACGTAATGGCGATTGGCGTGCTGTCGCAGGCGAAAAAAATGGGGCTGCGGGTACCGCAGGACCTCTCCATCGTCGGCTTTGACGACATTAAACTGGCGCAGTATTGCGATCCGCCGTTAACCACGGTGGCTCAACCGCGCTACCAGATTGGCCAGCAGGCAATGCTGTTGCTGTTGGAGCAGTTGCACGGACAGAACGTGGCCAGCGGCTCCCGGCTTTTGGACAGTGAATTGATTATCAGAGGCAGCACGGCTGCCCCTAAACGCTAGTCAAACATTTTAGGGTTCAGTAACATGACGGACTTATCCCCTCATCAGGACACAGCGGAATAATAGTGGCACAAAAAGACTATGTAAGCCGTGGGCGCGCAGCAGGAGCTAAGCGAAAAACCCCCAGCCGTAAAAAACGCAGTTCTCCGAAGGTCTCCAAAACCGTGTTGGCGCTGGCCGTCGCACTTCTGGTGATATTTGTCGGTGGCCTCTATTTCATTACGCACAACAAGCCGGATGACGTGCCGCTGCTGCCTGCGCACACCAATCGTCCGGGCAATGGCCTACCGCCGAAGCCGGAAGAACGTTGGCGTTATATCAAAGAGCTGGAGAATCGCCAGATTGGCGTACAAACCCCGACCGAACCGACGGCCGGCGGCGAAGCCAACTCCAAGACTCAGTTGACCGCCGAGCAGCGCCAACTGCTGGATCAAATGCAGGCGGATATGCAACAGCGCCCGACGCAGCTCAATGAAGTGCCGTATAACGACCCTTCACAAGCCGCTGCGCGTAACAACCGCCAGCAGCAACAGCAGATGCAACAGCAGCCAATCCAGCAGCAACAGGTCCAACAGCAGCCGCAGGTGACTCAGCCGCGTAATCCATTTAACAACGGTGCGACGACACAGCCGGTGCAGCAACAGCCTAAGCCGCAACCCAAACCGCAGCCGGTCACACCGCCGCCTGCGCAGGTTAAGCATCCTGAGCCAAAACCGCAGCCGAAACCGGAAGTGAAACAGGAAACGGCCAAGCAGGAAACGGAAACCAAGCCAGAATCGAAGCAGAAGTGGATGGTGCAATGCGGCTCGTTCCGCGCCACCGATCAGGCAGAATCCGTACGTGCGCGCCTGGCGTTTGAAGGTATCGAAAGCCGTATTACCGCCGGCGGAGGCTGGAATCGCGTGGTACTTGGCCCATACAGCAGCCGGGCTGCTGCGGACAAAACCCTGTCGCGCCTGAAGGGCGTAGGCATGTCAAGTTGCATTCCCCTCTCCGTTGGGGGTTGAAAAGCGTCAATCCCCCCCCATCTATACTCTCAATATGCCTCGTAGTGTCTGCGCAAGCAGATGCTGCGAGGGCTTCTTTCCGTCTTCAACGAGGGTCTGCTCGTGACAACAATTGTAAGCGTACGCCGCAACGGCCAGGTAGTGATCGGTGGCGATGGCCAGGCCACCTTGGGCAATACGGTAATGAAGGGCAACGTCAAGAAAGTACGTCGCCTGTATAACGATAAAGTGATTGCCGGTTTTGCCGGTGGCACCGCGGATGCCTTCACGCTATTTGAGCTGTTCGAGCGCAAGCTGGAAATGCACCAGGGTCACCTGGTGAAAGCAGCCGTTGAATTGGCGAAAGACTGGCGTACCGACCGCATGCTGCGCAAGCTCGAAGCGCTGCTGGCCGTCGCGGATGAAAACTCATCGCTGATCATCACCGGTAACGGTGACGTGATCCAGCCTGAAAACGATTTGATTGCGATTGGCTCCGGCGGTCCGTACGCCCAGGCAGCCGCTCGTGCGATGTTGGAAAATACCGAGCTGAGCGCCCGCGAAATTGTTGATAAATCCCTCAACATCGCCGGCGACATCTGTATTTACACCAACCATTTCCACACCATTGAAGAATTGCCTTCCAAAGCGTAAGGATCGAATACTATGTCTGAAATGACCCCGCGCGAGATCGTCAGCGAACTGGACAGCTACATTATTGGCCAGAACAAAGCCAAACGTGCCGTTGCCATCGCCCTGCGTAACCGCTGGCGCCGGATGCAGCTCAACGAGATGCTGCGCCATGAAGTCACGCCAAAGAACATTCTGATGATCGGCCCGACCGGCGTCGGTAAAACCGAAATCGCCCGCCGTCTGGCGAAGCTGGCCAACGCGCCGTTCATCAAGGTTGAAGCCACCAAGTTCACCGAAGTGGGCTACGTCGGCAAAGAAGTGGATTCCATCATCCGCGATCTGACCGATGCCGCGATCAAAATGGTGCGCCTGCAGTCAATCGACAAGAACCGCACCCGCGCCGAAGAGCTGGCCGAAGAGCGTATCCTCGATGTGCTGATCCCGCCGGCCAAGAACAACTGGGGCCAGGCGGAAGAGCATCAAGAGCCTTCTGCTGCACGTCAAGCATTCCGCAAGAAACTGCGTGAAGGCCAGTTGGACGATAAAGAAATCGAGATCGATCTGGCTGCCGCGCCGATGGGCGTGGAGATCATGGCTCCTCCGGGCATGGAAGAGATGACCAACCAGCTGCAGTCGATGTTCCAGAACCTCGGCGGCCAAAAGCAGAAACCGCGCAAGCTGAAGATTAAAGAAGCCTTCAAACTGCTGGTGGAAGAAGAAGCGGCCAAACTGGTGAACCCGGAAGAGCTGAAAGAACAGGCGATTGAAGCGGTTGAACAGCACGGCATCGTGTTTATCGACGAGATCGACAAAATCTGTAAGCGCGGTGGCCAGAGCTCCGGCCCGGACGTGTCACGTGAAGGCGTGCAGCGCGATCTGCTGCCGCTGGTGGAAGGCTGTACCGTCTCCACCAAGCACGGCATGGTGAAAACCGATCACATTCTGTTTATCGCCTCCGGCGCATTCCAGACCGCCAGCCCGTCAGATTTGATCCCGGAACTGCAGGGCCGCCTGCCGATCCGCGTTGAATTGCAGGCGCTGACCACCGAAGATTTCGAGCGCATCCTGACCGAGCCAAGCGCGTCGCTGACCGAGCAGTACAAAGCGCTGATGGGCACCGAAGGCGTCAATATCGACTTCACCGCCGATGGCATCCGCCGCATCGCAGAAGCCGCATGGCAGGTTAACGAAAGCACCGAAAACATCGGCGCGCGTCGTTTGCACACCGTGCTTGAGCGTCTGATGGAAGATATTTCCTATGATGCGAGTGAAATTAATGGTCAATCCATTACAATTGATGCGGATTACGTACGTAATCATCTGGATGAACTGGTAGCGGATGAAGATTTGAGTCGTTTTATCCTATAATCGCTCAATCATGTCCAGTCAGTCATCTGTGGGAGGCATTGCCTCCCACAATTATTTCTAACGGACACAGCCACTAACTCTGAAGCGAAAAATGAGCTCATCAACTACCACCTCCCCGGCCAGAGCCTGGCTTGAAAGTTTACGACCGCGCACCCTGCCGCTGGCCTTTGCCTCGATCGTCGTCGGTTCCGCCATTGCCGCCTGGCAAGGCAGCCTGAAACCCGGCGTGGCGCTGCTGGCACTCCTGACTGCTGGCCTGCTGCAAATCCTCTCCAACCTGGCGAACGACTATGGCGATGCGGTAAAAGGCAGCGATAAAGAAGATCGCATCGGGCCGTTGCGCGGCATGCAGAAAGGCATGATCACCCAGGCACAAATGAAGCGCGCGCTGGTGGTGACGGTAGTGTTGATCGCGATTGCCGGCTGTTCATTGATCGCCGTGGCCTGCGAACAACCCAGCGACGTGGTGGGCTTCCTGGTGCTGGGCGGGCTGTCTATCGTCGCCGCCATTACCTATACCGTCGGCACCAAACCCTATGGCTATCTGGGGCTGGGTGACATTTCGGTGCTGGTGTTCTTTGGCTGGCTGAGCGTGGCAGGCACCTACTACCTGCAAACCCATGCGTTCGACAGTATCGTGATGTTGCCGGCCACGGCCTGCGGCCTGCTGGCCACCGCGGTGCTGAACATCAATAATTTGCGCGATATCGAAAGCGACCGCGCCAACGGCAAAAATACGCTGGCGGTACGCCTTGGGCCACAGAATGCACGCTATTACCACGTGGCGCTGCTGATCGGCGCAGTAGCCTGCTTCGCGCTGTTCACGCTGCTTAACCTGCATAGCCCGTGGGGCTGGCTGTTTGTCCTGGCTATCCCGTTACTGGTGCGCCACGGCCTGCGCGTGTTACGCGATCCAACGCCGGCAGGCATGCGCCCGATGCTGGAACATATGGTCAAAGCGGCGCTGTTGGCCAATGTGTTGTTCGCGATTGGCGTGGTGCTCAGTTAGCCATCGAACTGATGATTTTGCCAACAGGGCGGATAAAGGGATATACTGGTTATTCCAGCGGCAAACAGACGTAAAATCCTATGAAATACGATACTTCCGAACTTTGCGACATCTATCATGAAGAGGTAAACGTTGTTGAACCTCTATTCTCCAATTTTGGCGGGCGTACTTCATTTGGCGGGCAAATCACTACGGTGAAATGCTTTGAGGATAACGGCCTGTTATTCGAGCTGCTTGAAGAAAACGGTCGCGGCCGTGTTCTGGTGATTGATGGCGGTGGTTCGGTTCGCCGTGCCCTGATCAACGCAGAACTGGCGCGCCTGGCAACCCAGAACGAATGGGAAGGCATCGTGGTTTACGGTGCGGTACGCCAGGTGGACGATCTGGAAGAACTGGACATCGGCATTCAGGCGATGGCGGCCATTCCGGTCGGCGCAGCCAGTGAAAGCATCGGCGAAAGCGACATCCGCGTAAACTTTGGCGGCGTGACCTTCTTCTCCGGCGATCATCTGTATGCCGACAACACCGGTATTATTCTGTCCGAAGACCCGCTCGATATCGAGTAATCTTCCGACATGAAAAAGGGCGCCTCAGGCGCCCTTTTCGATCGTGCAATACGGAATCAGACTTCTTCCATTTTGCCCAACAGCGCGCGCAGGCGGTCTTGCCATACGTGCTGCTCTTCTTTCAGTTGCTGGTTCTCGCGTACCAGCGATTCCTGGTTGCCGGAGGCAGCCTGAACTTCCTGAGACAGAGTATTGTTTTTTTCTTTCAGCTCTTCAATTTCCATCTGCAGCAGGGTGATGGTATCGATCGCCTGCTGAACTTTTGATTCCAATTTCTCAAATACTTCAAATGACATTCTTCAGTCCCCTCATGATAGCAAGGCGTACATCTATAGGTAACGGCCGCAACTCAGGTTGCAACTGCTGCGAATATGCATCGCGCCAAGTGACACACGCTTTTATTGAAAATAACGCGCCTGTCTCGATAAAACGCTTCTTTCGATAAAAACGATTGTAAGTAGCCTGTCCCCGGCTGTCTAGCAACATCCGGCTCATCGCGCAGTCTGTTGCAATTTTCCTGCCCCCACCATCAGCAAAAACCGAAAATGCCTCTCGGTCATAAATTGATTTGTTAACAGTCGGGGATAAAAGCACTGGTCAGATCACAGTTTTATGGAGCAGAAAGAACACAAAACGACGCGAATTCGCTCAATTTTATGACGAAGCACACACATTTTGATTTCGCTATTTCTCGTTTATGTTCGTTAACGATAAATTTACATCACGTCCTCAATTAATAATTGGACGAGATGAAAAAAACTGTACCCCTAGGACGGATCGATACACCTTCCGAGCCTATAAACCTATAACCGCCGTTTTGCAGGACAACAACATTATGAGCCAAACCACCAGTCCGACCCTAAAAGGCCAGTGCATCGCTGAGTTCCTCGGCACCGGTCTGTTGATCTTTTTTGGCGTAGGCTGCGTTGCCGCGCTGAAACTGGCAGGCGCCAGCTTCGGCCAATGGGAAATCAGTATCATTTGGGGCCTGGGCGTCGCCATGGCCATCTATTTGACCGCTGCCATCTCCGGCGCGCACCTCAACCCGGCCGTGACCATTGCGCTGTGGTTGTTCGCCTGCTTTGACGGACGCAAAGTACTGCCTTACATTGTCGCGCAGATCGCCGGAGCCTTCTGTGCAGCAGCCCTGGTCTACGGGTTGTACTACAACCTGTTCTTCGATTTCGAAGCGGCCAATCATATGGTACGCGGCAGCGACGAAAGCCTGGCCCTGGCCGGCATCTTCTCTACCTACCCGAATGCGCACATTTCCGTTGGCCAGGCGTTCCTGGTTGAAACGGTCATTACCGCAATCCTGATGTGCCTGATCCTGGCGCTGACCGATGACGGTAACGGCATCCCGCGCGGCCCGCTGGCCCCGCTGTTGATCGGTATTCTGATTGCCGTGATCGGCGCCTCTATGGGACCATTAACCGGCTTTGCGCTGAACCCGGCGCGTGACTTCGGCCCGAAAATGTTCGCTTATCTGGCCGGCTGGGGCAAAGTGGCCTTCACCGGTGCACGTGATATTCCGTACTTCCTGGTGCCAATCTTTGGTCCAATCATCGGTGCCTGCCTGGGTGCCTTCGGCTACCGCATGCTCATTGGCCGCAATCTGCCGTGTGACGTTTGTGTAGACGAAGAACAACCCGCCGCCAAGGCCCAGCAGCGTAAAGCGTGATTGACACAGTTTTAAAACGGTTAACAACAGCAGGACTAAGATCATGACTGTAGAAAAAAAATACATTGTCGCTCTCGACCAGGGTACCACCAGTTCACGTGCCGTAGTGCTCGACCACGATGCCAACATTGTTGCGGTATCCCAGCGCGAGTTCACGCAGATTTACCCAAAAGCCGGCTGGGTTGAGCATGATCCTATGGAGATCTGGTCATCACAGAGCTCCACGCTGGTGGAAGTGCTGGCGAAAGCCGATATCAATTCCGATCAGATCGCCGGTATCGGCATCACCAACCAGCGTGAAACCACCATCGTCTGGGAAAAAGAGACCGGCAAACCGATTTACAACGCCATCGTCTGGCAATGCCGCCGCACCGCCGACATCTGCGAAAAGCTCAAGCGTGACGGCCTGGAAGAGTACATCCGTCACAATACCGGCCTGGTGGTTGACCCGTACTTCTCCGGCACCAAGGTAAAATGGATCCTCGACAACGTTGAAGGCGCCCGCGAACGCGCCAAACGCGGCGAGCTGCTGTTCGGTACCGTCGATACCTGGCTGGTGTGGAAAATGACCCAAGGGCGGGTGCATGTGACCGATTACACCAACGCCTCACGTACCATGATGTTCAACATCCATGAGCTGGATTGGGATGACCGCATGCTGGAAGCGCTGGATATCCCACGCGCCATGCTGCCTAAAGTCCGTCCTTCTTCTGAAGTGTATGGCCAGACCAACATCGGTGGTAAAGGCGGTACGCGTATTCCTATCGCCGGTATCGCCGGTGACCAGCAGGCGGCGCTGTACGGCCAACTGTGTGTTCAACCGGGCATGGCGAAAAACACCTACGGTACCGGCTGCTTCCTGCTGATGAACACCGGTAAAGAAGCGGTACGCTCAAGCCACGGCCTGTTGACCACCATCGCCTGCGGCCCACGCGGCGAAGTGAATTACGCACTGGAAGGTGCTGTGTTCATCGGCGGTGCTTCTATCCAGTGGTTGCGCGACGAACTGAAACTGATCAGCGATGCGGCCGACTCCGAGTACTTCGCCACCAAGGTGAAAGACAGCAACGGCGTGTATGTGGTCCCGGCCTTCACCGGCCTGGGCGCTCCTTACTGGGACCCGTATGCCCGTGGCGCGATCTTCGGCCTGACCCGCGGCGCGAACAGCAACCACATCATCCGTGCAACGCTGGAATCCATTGCGTATCAGACGCGCGACGTGCTGGATGCCATGCAGGCAGACTCCAATACCCGTCTGCAATCGCTGCGTGTGGACGGTGGCGCGGTCGCCAACAACTTCCTGATGCAGTTCCAGTCAGACATCCTCGGTACCCGTGTCGAGCGCCCTGAAGTGCGTGAATCGACTGCGCTGGGTGCCGCATTCCTGGCAGGCCTGGCTATCGGCTACTGGAATGACCTGGATGAAGTGAAGAGCAAGGCGGTTATCGAACGCGAGTTCCGTCCAAGCATTGAAACCACCGAGCGTAACTTCCGTTATAGCGGCTGGAAAAAAGCGGTTGCCCGCGCACAAGCGTGGGAAGAGCACGACTAACGCTGTTTTGCTTGGTTACCCTGATCACGCGCTGCCTTCGGGCGGCGCGTTTTTTTTGCCCCGCCCTCGCCGTCGCCCGCTGTGATAAACTTTGCCGATATTTTCTTCCTTTCTCACAGACAGGTTTTGCCATGAAACGTGAATTAGCCATCGAATTTTCCCGTGTTACCGAAGCCGCCGCGCTGGCGGGCTACAAATGGCTGGGACGCGGCGACAAGAATGCCGCCGACGGCGCCGCGGTCAACGCAATGCGCATTATGCTCAACAAAGTGGATATCGATGGCCGCATCGTGATCGGTGAAGGCGAGATTGATGAAGCACCGATGCTGTATATCGGCGAGCAGGTCGGCAGCGGTCAGGGCGATGCGGTAGATATCGCGGTCGACCCGATTGAAGGTACCCGCATGACCGCCATGGGCCAGCCCAATGCATTGGCGGTGCTGGCGGTCGGCGATCGCGGCACCTTCCTGCACGCGCCGGACATGTATATGGAAAAACTGGTGGTTGGCCCGGCGGCACGCGGCGCTATCGATCTTAACCTGCCGCTGGCGGAAAATCTGAATAAGGTGGCGGCCTGCCTGGGCAAACCGCTGACTCAACTGACCGTGGTCATTCTGGCCAAGCCGCGTCACGACGGCGTTATCGCCCAGATGCAACAACTCGGGGTTCGCGTATTTGCCATTCCTGACGGTGACGTAGCGGCTTCTATTCTGACCTGTATGCCGGACAGCGAAGTCGACGTGATGTACGGCATCGGCGGCGCGCCTGAAGGGGTGATTTCTGCCGCGGTGATCCGCGCATTAGATGGCGATATGCAGGCTCGCCTGCTGCCACGCCATCAGGTGAAAGGCGACAGCGCCGAAAATCGCCGTATTGGCGAAGAAGAGTTGGCACGCTGCAAAGCGATGGGCATCGAAGCCGGCAAAGTGCTGGTGTTGGATGACATGGCGCGCAACGACAACGTTATTTTCTCCGCAACCGGCATCACCAAGGGCGATCTGTTGGAAGGCATCAACCGCCAGGGAAATATGGCCACCACGGAAACCCTGCTGATCCGCGGTAAATCACGCACTATCCGCCGCATTCGTTCGACCCATTATCTGGATCGCAAAGACCCGGCGCTGCACGAGTTCCTGCTGTAATGAAACAGGGCGCCGATTGGCGCCCTCAGACTGCTGACAAAGCCCGTTATTAGGGAGAGCGTGCCGATGGGGTCGTAGCGGCTTGCCCGCCGACCCATTTGCCGGGAGCAAATGGGAACGACTTACAGTCGGCCCGTAGGGTGGGACACAGGGATGTGTCCCATAATGGCCCCTCGGTGCGCTAGGCCCGAGTATCTCGGGTCCACAGACCACTTTGTCATCAAACTCCCTACACGCTTTATGCGGTATGGCCCTGATGCTGCATTCGATTCGACAGCGGCCACCAGCACAGCAATATCAGCAGCGCCATGGCAAACATCAGCAGACCGAGGCTGAACTGCCCGGTTTGCGGCAGCATGGCAGAAAGCCAGGTCGCCAGGCCAGACCCCATATTCTGCATACCACCGACCAATGCCCCCGCCGCGCCGGCCAGATAGGGGAACGGCTCCATCGCACCGGTGGTGGCCAACGGGAACATCATCCCCGCGCCGAAGAAGAACAGCGCAGCCGGCACAATCAGCGTCCAGATGTTCATCACCCCAAACCAGCCCGGGATCCACATCATCAGACCCGCCAACAGGCAGCTGATAACCGAATGCCACACCAGAGTATGGAAGGTTTTACCGTCGCGACCAGCATACCAGGCGCCAAAGAACGCCGCCGGGATCGGCAGAATAAACAGCAGACTGACGGTCAGGCCACTCAGACCCAGCACGCCACCCATCAACACGCCACAGCTGGCTTCAAATACGGCGATCCCCGCCAGCGCACCAATCAGCATGACCAGATAACAACTGAACGTGCCGTCAGCCAGCAGCTTGCGGAAACTTGCCAGCATACGCCGCTTTTCGGTTTGCTGCGGCCGGGTTTCCGGCAGCCAGCGGAACATGGAGAAGGCTACACCGGCGCACAATACCAACAGGAAGGCATAACAGGCGCGCCAACCAAAGACCATCGCCAAAGCCCCGCCGATGATCGGCGCCAGCAGCGGACTCACCAGGATGCCCATGTTAAGCAGGCTATTGGCATACCGCAGCGAAGTGCCGGCATACAGGTCACGCGGCATGGTACGCGCCATCACCCCCGCCACGCCGGTGCCCATACCCTGAATGGCGCTGGCAGCAACCAGCATCGTCAGGCTGTTGGACAACAGCGCGCCCAGGGCCCCCATCAGGAAGATCATCATCCCGGCCAGGATCACCGGACGGCGGCCTATGCGGTCCGACAACGGGCCGTAAATCAGCTGCGAGAACCCGTAGGTCATCAGATACGCCGCCATCACGCGCTGCACTGCGCCGGAGCGCACCGACAGATCCTTGGCGATATCAGCAATAACAGGAACATAAATGGTTTGTGCCATCTGACCGACGGCCACCAACAGGATAAGCATCACCAGCAGGTGAAAGTTTTCTATTTTTCTCATTATCTTCGTTAACGTTTTAACTCGTCACAGCGTCCCGGTATGGCCCCACTTTCAGCCAGAACGGCGAGCAGCCCTCTATGGCGGCATAAGCTAACAAATCTGATTTTTTTAGCGAGTTTCAGACAGATATTGATCTGCGTCACAGTGGCAGCAAAGGCAACCAGCCTCGTAAATTAAACTGTACGTCTACCGCTTAAGGGTTAAAAAGGGTAAATTTTCAGTAGTTTAGCTTTAGCATTTAATCGATAATTATTTTCATCATCTTGAAATAAAATAACACCATAGGGATTTGGATTATGAAGACACCAGAGCTGATTTTATTGCAGTTAAAAACCCTGGGGCCACACTCCGCCAAAATGCTGGCCGAGCATCTGGATATCACCCCCATGGGCATTCGTCAGCATCTGCAATCCCTGGAAAAACGTGAGCTGGTTTGTTACGAGGAAGCGCGCACCAAAGTGGGCCGTCCGACGCGCTACTGGTCGCTGACCCATGAGGGACACAGCCGGTTCGCCGATGGTCACGATACTTTGGCGACGACGTTGTTGGATTCCGCCCATCAGCTGTTTGGCACTGAAGCGGTTGAACAGTTACTCAGTGCGCGCGAAGAAAAACTTTATCAGCGCTATGCCGAAGAGCTGTCGGAAGAGACTTGTCATCAGGCGAAACTCGCCCGGTTAGTGCGTCTGCGGCAACACGATGGCTATATGGCCGAACTGCTTGAGCATCCGGAGGGCACATTGCTGGTGGAAAACCACTGCCCCATCGGCGTAGCGGCCACCGCCTGCAGCAGCCTGTGCAACTCGGAGCTGCAGCTGTTTCACCGCCTGTTTGGCCACGGCTATCGTATAGAGCGTACTGCGCATGCTATTTCCGGCTCACGACATTGCGCTTATTTGATTCGACCATTGGAGCTTTAGAGTATGGCTGATTGGGTTAATGGCAAGGTTACGCAAGTCAAACAATGGACCGACGGGCTGTTCAGCATTATCGTCGACGCCCCCATAGATCCCTTTATTGCCGGGCAGTTTGCCAAGCTGGCGCTGGAAGTTGACGGCGAACGCGTGCAGCGCGCCTATTCTTACGTCAACGCCCCCAGCGATCCGAATCTGGAGTTTTACCTGGTTACCGTGCCGGAAGGCAAACTGAGCCCACGGCTCAATCAGCTACGGCCGGGTTCGGACGTGATGGTGACCAAAGAGGCCGCCGGATTTTTCGTGCTGGACGAGGTGCCGGAATGCGACACCCTGTGGATGTTGGCCACCGGTACCGCCATCGGCCCTTACCTGTCGATTCTGCAGGAAGGCAAAGGCCTGGAGCGCTTCAAAAACCTGGTGCTGGTGCATGCCGCACGCTTTGCGCGCGATCTCAGCTACCTGCCGCTGATGCAGCAGTTGCAACAGCGTTACAATGGCAAACTGCGCATTCAAACCATCGTCAGCCGTGAAGAAGTCCCCGGCTCGCTGACGGGACGCGTACCCGCGCTGATTGAGGATGGCCGGCTGGAAGCGGCGGTAGGCTTGACCCTCGATGCCGAAACTGACCACGTCATGCTGTGCGGTAACCCGCAAATGGTGCGCGATACCCAGCAAACGCTGAAAGATCAGCGCCAGATGCGCAAGCACCTGCGCCGCAAACCGGGCCATATCACCAGCGAACACTATTGGTAATTGATAGCCTCTGGTTTTAATCCGCGCCGAACTTGACGGGTTTGGCCGGCGGACCAAAACGATTATCCTCGGGCGTGCCGACAAACGCGCCCAAATCGATCATCATCATCACAATGATCAGCGTCGGGATAAAACGCCCCACGCCCCACTGCCAAACCGGCGCCAGCATTTGCCAGTTACCCGCCGCCAGCAGCCAAGCCACAATCAGTAACAACGCCCACCAACCGGCTTTATTGCGGTCATGCAAACGCTTCACCAGCACCGCCGCCGTTGGCCACAGCAGCCCAACGATAAAAAAGGCGATGGTTTGGATATCCACCAGCTTATTGCTGGCGAGTGAAAAAGCCACCGCCATCAGCACTACCCACAGCACCATCCAAATCCAGAAATCACGCCGCCCAATTCGGCCCTTAAACGAAAAACACCACTGTTGTATTGTCATTGAATCCTGCGTTGTTTGCCTGCCCATATTCTGCCGTGCAGTGTAACATAGGCGCTGCCGGGCGAAGATTTCTGCCCTGCATTACGCGGAGTAACGCACAGCTTTCTTGTCATCGAGCGATAATGGCGCGGGATCTTTGACACCCCCCTCTGTTCTCGCTTTAATCGGAGCCATCTTTGTCATTGATGCCGTGTATACCATGCTGAGAAAAACCATCGCCATTGCCTGCCTGTTGCTGGGCATCGGCAGCGCCTGGGCCGATCCGCCGGATGCCCCCGCCAACGCTTCGCCTACCGCGCCCTACCTGCTGGCCGGAGCGCCAACGTTTGATCTGACGGTGGTGAAGTTCCGCGAAAAATATAACCGCGATAACCCGACGCTACCGATCGGCGAATTCCGCGCTATTGCCACCACCGAAGACGATACGCCGCTGTTGACGCGCGCTGCCAGCAAGCTAAATGAAAATCTCTATGCCTCAACCGCGCTGGAAAAAGGCACCGGAAAAATCAAAACGCTGCAAATTACCCACCTGCCGCTACAGCAGAGCAACGAAGAAAAAGCCGCTCGCACCATTGCCGTCAGCTATATGGCCGCGTTGATGCGCCAGTTTGAACCGACGCTGACGGTGGAAAAAAGCCTGAGTAAAGTGGCCAACCTGCTGGAAAAAGGCAAAGGCCAGCGCTTTTACCAACAGCAGGTCGGTGCGATCCGCTATGTAGTGGCAGACAACGGCGATAAAGGAGTAACTTTCGCTGTTGAACCGGTTAAGCTGACGTTATCCGAGCCGTAACGGCAGGCTATTTAATGACAAAAAGCAAAGCCTTCGCGCTTAATCATCTCTATACTGTTGGGCAGGTAAACTGCCGGTCCGGCAGTGGTTATTTCGACTCTCGCGTTCCCTTGTTGGAGGAAAAAACATGCGTCATCCATTAGTTATGGGTAACTGGAAGCTTAACGGCAGCACTCACATGGTTAACGAACTGATCGCCGCTCTGCGCAATGAGCTGAGCAGCGTTGACGGTTGTGGCGTCGCTATCGCACCGCCTGTGATGTACCTGGACCAGGCGAAACACGCACTGGCCGGCAGCCGCATTGCTCTGGGCGCTCAAAACGTAGACGTGAACCTGTCCGGCGCATTCACCGGTGAAGTTTCCGCCGACATGCTGAAAGATATCGGTGCGCAATACATCATCATCGGCCACTCCGAGCGTCGTACTTACCACAAAGAAACCGATGCAGCGATCGCCGAGAAATTTGCCGTGCTGAAAAAAGCCGGCCTGATCCCAGTGCTGTGCATCGGTGAAACCGACGCAGAAAACGAAGCGGGTAAAACCGAAGAAGTTTGTGCACGCCAGATCGACGCCGTGCTGAAAACTCAGGGCGCAGAAGCCTTCAAAGGCGCCGTTATCGCTTATGAGCCAATCTGGGCTATCGGTACCGGTAAATCCGCCACCCCTGCGCAGGCTCAGGCAGTACACAAATTTATCCGCGATCACATCGCCAAACAGGACGCTGCAGTAGCTGCAGAAGTGATCATCCAGTACGGCGGTTCTGTGAACGATAAAAATGCCGCCGAGCTGTTCACCCAGCCGGACATCGACGGCGCGCTGGTTGGCGGCGCCTCACTGAAAGCCGATGCTTTCGCTGTGATCGTCAAAGCCGCTGCCGCTGCTAAAAAAGCCTGATTTCTTTCTCTGGCTGCTAAATAAAAAACCCCGGCAAGCCGGGGTTTTTTATTATTGTCATCAAGGCATCAGCGTTTGCTGATTTCGTCGAACACACCGCCGGTGGCGAAGTGTACCTTCTGTGCCTGAGTCCAGCCGCCGAAGGTATCATCCACCGTGAACAGCTTCAGTTTCGGGAATTGCTCGGCAAACTTGGCCGCCACAGCCGCGTCACGCGGACGGTAGTAGTTTTTCGCCGCGATGGTTTGTCCTTCCGGCGTATACAGATATTTCAGGTAAGCCGTCGCCACATCACGGGTACCGCGCTTATCAACCACTTTATCCACCACCGAGACGGTCGGCTCCGCCAAAATCGATTCACTTGGAGTGATAATTTCAAACTTGTCTTTACCCAGCTCTTTCTCCGCCAGCAAAGCTTCGTTTTCCCAGGCGATCAGCACATCGCCAATACCACGCTCAACGAAGGTATTGGTTGAACCGCGTGCGCCGGAATCCAGCACTTCGACGTTCTTATACAGGTTTTTAACGAACTCCTGCGCTTTGGCCTGATCGTTATTGTTCTGGTGTAGTGCGTAACCCCAGGCCGCCAGATAGTTCCAGCGTGCACCCCCGGAAGTTTTCGGGTTCGGGGTGATCACCGAGACGCCCGGCTTAATCAGATCTGGCCAGTCGTGAATTTGTTTTGGGTTGCCTTTACGCACCAGAAATACAATGGTCGAGGTATAAGGTGCCGAGTTGTCCGGCAGGCGTTTGATCCAATCTTTATCGATGCGTCCGCGTTCGGCAATGGCATCCACGTCATAGGCTAGCGCCAGCGTGACCACATCGGCTTCAATGCCGTTAATCACCGAGGTCGCCTGCTTGCCGGAGCCGCCATGTGACTGACGTACCGTCACTTTATCGCCGGTCTGCTGCTGCCAATATTTACCGAATGCGGTGTTATATTCCTGATAGAACTCGCGTGTCGGGTCGTACGAAACGTTCAGCAGTTGGATATCTTTCGCCATGGCGCCGGACGCCAACAGCATTATTGTCAGACCTACACCCCATTTACGCATACGCATCGACTCGCTCTCCCAGGAAAATTAATCACAACCTCAATCGGTTGATTTAGCATCAGAGCCTGCCAGAAACTCTCCCGCCAATTAAAGAATAAAAAATGTTGGGCTAGACGATTATGGAATATAACTACCACGGGCATAAAAAAAAGCCTCCGCGTGCGGAGGCTTCTCGAGCTGAATTAATGCAGGATCAGTACAGCTTTTTCGCTGTATCCAGCCAGTCGCCCTTGAACGGACGCTTCATGTTTTCGATCGCATCGATGATGTCGTGGTGCACCATCTTCTCGTTCTGGATACCGACGCAACGACCGCCGTAGCCCTGCAGTAGCAACTCAATCGCGTAAGCGCCCATGCGGGAAGCCAGAATACGGTCATAAGCTACCGGCGAGCCGCCGCGCTGTATGTGGCCCAGCACGGTCGCGCGGGTTTCACGCTTGGTTTCTTGTTCGATATGGCGAGCCAACTCATCGATATCGCAGATGTGTTCGGTGATCGCCACAATCGCGTGTTTTTTGCCTTTGGCAATACCGGCCTTGATTTCGCAGACCAGGTCTTCGCGGTTGAACTCGGTTTCAGGCAATACGATAAATTCACAACCACCGGCAATCGCCGCCGCCAGGGTCAGATCGCCACAGTAGCGCCCCATCACTTCAACGATGGAAATACGCTGATGAGAAGATGAGGTATCGCGCAGACGGTCAATAGCTTCCACGACGGTTTCTAGCGCGGTGAAGAAGCCGATGGTGTAGTCGGTACCGGCCACATCGTTATCGATGGTGCCTGGCAGGCCGATACAAGGGAAACCTTCTTCCGTCAGGCGTTTGGCGCCCATATAGGAACCGTCGCCGCCGATCACCACCAGCGCGTCAATACCGCGGTTTTTCAGATTCTCAATTGCCTTGGCGCGTACGCTGTCGTCTCTGAACTCAGGGAAGCGGGCTGAACCGAGGAAAGTGCCGCCGCGATTGATCATATCGGACACGCTATAGCGGTCCAATTGTTCCATGCGATCTTCGTACAAGCCAAGGTAGCCATCGTAAATACCAAAAACTTCCAGACCTTCCGAAAGTGCAGCACGCACAACGCCGCGGATTGCAGCGTTCATACCCGGCGAATCACCGCCACTCGTCAGTACACCGATTTTCTTGATCATGACTACCTCTGAACTGTAGATGCAATTTCTTAAGAATTCTGTATTCGCCGATTGTCTTGAAACCTCTCCGGCTGCAGAAAACCAGCTTTACGGCTTTATTGCTGGATATTATAGCAAAAACACCCAGCTGAATTGATTCAAGTCACGCAATATTGCGGTAAAAAAGCGTCATGGCACGCGGAGCTAATGCCATTATTTATCCGCTGTGCGAGTTCCCGTTGTCCTGCATTAATTATAGCTCCCAACGCCCCTGTCGGCCCGCGGGCACTACAGAACAAGGATCCTGATGGATAAGAACATCAGCCCCCGGGAAACGGTGCAACAGCGCCTGTTCCACCTGTTCAGCCAGAATATGCGCCTGCATCAGCGGTAACGCATCGTCCATCTCCAGATGCAACTGAATAAAACGCGTCGGACCGGACTGGCGAGTGCGTAGATCGTGCGCGCCTTTGACCCCAGGCCATGAGGAGATCACGTCGATAATCGCCTGGCGCTCGTCGTCCGGCAATGCCCGGTCCAGCAGCGATTGCACGGCTTCATTGCCCATTCGCAGCGCGCTATAAAGAATGTAGACGCCTATTCCCAGTGCAAACAGCGCATCTGCCCGGTGAAAACCGTACCAGCTTAGCGCAAGCGCTATAAGAATAGCACCATTCATCATGACATCTGACTGATAATGCAGCATATCTGCTCGGACGGCCTGACTGCGAGTTTTTCTTACCACCCAACGCTGATAGGTGACCAACAGCAGGGTGCTGACCAACGCCACTATCGTCACGGCAATACCGATGCCAGGGTCACGCAAGGTTTCCGGTGAGTACAGATGCTGAAAACCGGTGAGAAACAAAAATAGCGCCGAGCCAGAAATGAACATGCTTTGTGCCAGCGCCGCCAACGATTCGGCCTTGCCGTGCCCGAAAGTGTGCTCCTCATCGGCCGGCTGCAGCGAGTAACGTACCACCAGCAGGTTGGTCAGCGACGCGGCAATATCCACCAGCGAATCCACCAGCGCGGCCAACAGGCTCACCGAACCGGTGCGGTACCAGGCGACAATTTTGATCAGTAACAGCGTTGAGGCCAAAACGGTGGCCGCTAACGCGGCGGATTTAACCAAACGCGCATATTGCGGTTCCATAACCCATCCCGGTTAAACGTTCAGAGGGTCAGTATAACGGAATGGTGAGCAAAAAAGCCCTTCAGATAACCGCCGCCAACGTAGTGCATATCGCGAAGGGATGTCGCCATATCGATGCAAACAATCCGTGCGACCGGCGCTAAACGTCGTCATGGTCCATACTCTGTGGTTTAACCTTGCAGAGTTGCCTGGCGGGCTATCAAGCTGTAATTGATGGATAAAAAAAACCCCGCCATCATGGCGGGGGAAGACAGGGATGGTGCCCTAATATCGCACTTAACCGACTGAGATAAATGGATTTATCTCTACCAACGTCCACACGTTGACCACATCGAAAAAAATCCCCGGATTTCCGGGGATTCTTCGTTTTGGCTACATCAACATGCTTTGCTGGCCGTAATGTGTCGGGTGAGGCAACACCGGCACCACATGGCCGGGTTTCATAATTGTGCGTTCAACGGTTTCCATGGTGACAAATGTATGGCTGCAATTGATATTCTGGCACTGGTGGTAACGCTCCTTTGTATTCTCGCTGAGATAACGGCTTGAACGGGCATGTGCAGCAGTTCCGCAGATATTGCAATGAAACATAATTTATCACCTCCACCATTCAACATTGATAAAGTGATTTTAGACTTTTTATCTTTAATATCAATGAATTATTATAAATTCAATCTTGTGAAATTTCCTCCTCGTACTCCACATCAGAAAGCTTCACCTCAAGCTCTAACGCCGTCGTGTAGCCGCTATCGCTGAGTGAATGGGTCACCTTAGTGATTGTCCACGCCTGCTCATCTATGACGCGCTTAAACCCTTTCACCGCTACCGGCGTTTCCGGATATAAATCTGCACGCCCCATGGCAAGACTGATAGAAAACTCCGCAACACCACGTTGCAGCTTGTCCCACTTCGCCAGTGCGGCACGCATCGCTTGCGCCTTGCTGGCGTAAACCGTGGTGATGGCAAACACATTATCGGCCTCGCCGGTCATGTATTCCCCCTCTCGCTCCTCTTTCGGCTTGGCTGCAGCTTTCTTGGCGGCAACCGGTTTAGCCTTCGGATGTTGCAACGCGCGCAGGTGCTGCGGCTTCGGTTTGCGCTTAAGCTTCACCTGCTGTTTCTGCGGCTTCGGGTCTTTGGTGTGCAGCCATTTCGCCCTAACGCCGGTATAGGCTGCCCGGTCTGCAATGGCAAACTGATGTCGGTCACCGTCACGGCGCTCGATGGTCATCTGCGGGATAGGCTTGCCGCTGGCGGTCACACCATTCCCGGCCCGGATAAATAACAACCTCCCGGCTTTAATCGACACCTCCGCACCATTGCGGCTGGCAAGTCGCGTCAAAAACTTGGCGTCGGACTCCTGCGACTGGTCGATATGCGGAACTTTAACCCCGGCCAGCTCTTTCGCGACGCTGGCCGTCAGTTTGTTTCTCGCGGCAATCTTGCTAATCACCGCGCTGAGCGTAGTGTCGTGATAGGACTCCTCCCGGCGGGCATTGAGCGAACCGCGAAAATCAGCGGAGCGGGCGCGAATGGTCAGCGTGTCCGGCGTGCCCCGGTGCTCAATCTCGTCAACGGTAAAGCGCCCTTTGTTGAACAGTGGCGCATTTTGCCAGCCAAGGTGGAGCGTCTGACCCTGACCCAAAATCCGTCGCCATGTTTGAGCGCTGTGCGGCACGGCGTTTAGCAAAAGCCGCCCCTGTACTAACGTTATGGGTGATTCGCTGCAAACCTCTTGGCTTGCAAAATCATGCAAACGAATGCAAAAAAAAACCGCCTTAAAAAAGGCGGTTTATGTTGCACCATTGGCTAAGCTCTACATTCAACCAAAAGGTACACTAATGGGCGTTCTGCCGTGCCATTCTTCTTAGCAACAAAAGCAGAAACTTTATGTCTTGTGATTTTTCGCTTCAGCTCTTTACATAACACTTTGTTTATATAACCGAGTCTCCCGCTCTCATGTACGACTGCTATAGCATGAGGGTCAAACTGATTATCTACTTCGGGAACAAGCTCAACCAAATCACCGACCAATACTTTCGATAAATCAAGTCCTTCCTGATAACGAGTTCCTGCCACTTCAAAAAGAAGCTCTCCTTCACCATTAAAAATTTCTGGGTCCGGCACCAAACAAAAACCATCACCGGGTGATTTTGCGCCTGTATATCCCAACAGCGCAAAATCAGAGCCTTCGAAAGGATATGGGAGCAAATGTTGAGCCAGATATTCAGCAAAATCTTTTCTTTTCCGTGGAGGCAAACGGCGAACAAACGGATCAAGTACGTTGTTCGTATGTTCTTCACTTTTCAGGCTAAATGCCGGATGTCCTGCGAACCCTTTCTCTTGGGCTCTAGCATAATCATCTGAGTGAAAATGGTATGTGAAGACGTAAGCATCCCCTTGCTGACGATCAATCTGACCGACAACATAACGAGTGCCGCCTGTGGTTGGCTGCCATGTCAGAAGCAACCGTGTAGGCTCCATTATTCTGCTTATAGTACGCATATTTAGAATCAGTGATAACCTTAGGTATCTACGCCTCAATAAACGAATCGTCCAATCCGCTCGTTCCCGAGTGAACGGCACATCGGACCTAATCTCGCAAAGTGAATCTATCTTGTCGACCAGTTCCTGAAAATTGAATGCAAGTTTCTGGACTAAGTGCGCTTTTGACTGCTCATCAAGAACCAAGTCTTGTATGGAAGAAATATGGCCTAATCGTTCGCGCGTTTCTTTACGATTTTTCCGTAAATGATGGCAGCCACGCTGTATGTAATCATCTAGCTTTTGATGGGTCCATCCTCTGACTCTCTCAACATACCTTTCATGCCCTAGGCTAGTCCCATTATCGAAATATGGTGCGAGATGCCCTTTAACTTTAGGGGGAGTTACGCCCGGTGCGGATTCAGGTATAAAGACAAACCCCCAGTTCTCCTGATGTCGATCACTATTGCCGATGAGCGCATCAAAAAGCAGCATGTCATAAAGCCATAGTACCCAATCTGTAGAAATCACGCTGCGGATACTAAAAGATCTACAAATTAAGCGTAGATCAACAAGGTTATGGTGTCTTCCAGAAGCGTCATCAAAGTCGGTTATGAGCACATGAAAAAAATCAGAAGCATGGACAAATAGCTGGCTGTTTTGATCGTAAAACCACTCGAGCAAAGCCCCGTATTCGTATTCACCGTTTTCCATAACTCTTCGCGCAGGTAACGCTTTAGGAACGGGTACCCCCATAGCATTCCCGACAATATAGGCAACAGTTTCCATCCAATATTGGTCGGGATAAGCTTCTCTTGAGAGTTTGAAAAGGTAAGGCCATTCAGGCTTTATCCCTTCAAGCGCATCCTTGGGTGACCACAGCATTTTTTTATCCCTCGCCCCTCTAGGAAAAATGCCATGCTCATCATCCTTACGCCAGCTTGTTACATCTATTAATTTGATATCCATATCTTTCGATTACCCGGCTAATGCACGGAAAGCAGCGCTAACATAAGCTACTTGGAACTTCGCATCTCGAAGTGCATGATGGGCATCAGTTGCGTTAATGGAAAAACTTGCCCTAACATCAATATTCTTGAGACATTTAGCCAGTTCAACGATGGTCCGGACGTCTCTATCATTCCGAAAACGCCATGGGAGCTTTTGCGCATGTTTACGGTAAACCGCTGCTAATATAGCGTTATCAAAGCTTGCCCCATTCCCCCAAACCTGTACCTCATCGTTCCCACGACTTTGTACAAATAGAGAAAATTCCTGCAAAGCCTCATATAAATCAACAGCAGACGGGTCATTAAAAACAGCTCTTGCAGAATCACTTTGCGCCATCCACCACTGCAAAGTTCTTGGTTCTACAAGACAATTTTCCATTGCAGATGATAAAGTTATAACTCTATAAAACTCATCCCCGCATTCACCAGTTAGAGGCTCAAAGAACACAGCACCGATTGAAATCAAAGGAGCTTCCGTTGACACTCCTAAAGTTTCTATGTCGAGCATTAAGTTGTTCATTTACCCTCCTCCCCAAATGCAGCACAGGGAAACGTAAGTTATTGAAATAACGAATCAAGTATTTACCATATTCTATACTAAAATATCCGAATTCCAAAACTCCAGCTTTTGCAACCCCTTACGGTTCACCTGCCATTAATTACTGTATACATAAACAGTACTATACCTGAAAGATAAATCAAGTGAAATCATCAAAACCCGGCCAGTCACCAGAGGACGGATAAGCGAACTTTTTCTTGCCATAAATGACCGCCGCGCCACGCACCAGCGCCCGCAACTCCCACCGCTCCGGCGTGATACCGTGCTGCGCCAGCTCTAACCGTATTTGCGGAATTCTTGCCCGTTCCGCCGGGGTTAGGCGCGCCGATGGCGCATCGTTCTGGGATTTTTTCCGATTCCGGGCGATTTCTTGGTGATTATCCTTCGGTGACTGACCCCTTATCGCGTCTCTTAGCGTCTTGGCGACGTCGGTGTCATTCCAGCTAACATCCCCGCTCTCAATCAAATTAATCACCGCCGTGACATACTCAGGCGTTGCTACCCGCATATCTGGATCAGGTTCTCGCTGAACCTCCCCACAGTTATTGACAGGACTCCGAGGCGCGCCAGAGGCGCTTTTTAAAGTCAAAGGATCAACGTCAAGGTCAACGGCCTTGCGGACAATACGCCATTCTGTTGTCCGGGTTTCGTGGATATGACCCGCGCCAAGGTGCGGTGCAAAAATGCCGACAACCTTTTGCACTTCTTCGTCATAAGCGTTCAGCTCATCAGCCACCTTGCGCGCAACTCGAACGGTCTGCACGTCGCGCGGAACATTTGCGCCCCCCTGTCCAGCCATATAGGCGGCAAAATTTCCAGCGCTGGCAGCCGCGCGTACAGCCTCGACACGCTCGTCAAAAGATTCAGCAAGGCTGATGTGGCGGAGGCAGGCGGCCCGGCATTCACGATAAGCGCCCATGGTAGGGATTCCGATAGCCTTAAACTGAGGGATGCGCCATGTTGACGCCCATGAGGTCACCGCCGCAGCCATATCGCGTAACGGTTTGCCGGTGTCGTGGTCAATCTGGCCGTCGAGCGCATAACCATCGATATTTTTAGCGATGTATTTAGCAATATACCCCGCCGCGCCGCCCTTATTCATGTGCTTGGCTTCAAATCGGTTCTTTGCTGCACCGCTCTCATCGCCGTCCTCTTTCAATGCATAGCGACGCATGATGTCAATGACGTCCTGACGTTGTTTACGCTCGCAGAACAGCATCATATGCCAGTGCGGCGTACCATCATGGTGAGGTTCAACGACACGCATACCGTAAACGCTCAGGCCGTTGTCTTTAAACGCGGTACGCATTTTGCTCCAGATGCGCACCAGATAACGCTGGCCGTCTTTCGGTGAAAAAGCCTCTGCATCCCAATTGTGGTTAAACTGGATTTTTTCAGCCCCTTCTTTGCCAACAACGCGCGTCGGGTGATATTTAGACGGGGTGGTGATAGTGATAAACATGCCGACATGCCTCTCGCTGGCAGCATACTTTTCTATCCCTGCGATGGTGCTCATCAGCTCCATGCGGCGGATTTCCGGGTTAGAAATGCTCGCCATGACCTTATCAATCAGGTCGAAACGTTCACCGGTGGCAACATTCTCCAGATCGCACCCTTTCAGATAATCCATATTGGCTAGCCGCCGGGCCTGCACATCCCTAATCGCCTGCTTGCTCGCGTATGGGTATTTCTTTAGGTTTACTTCACCGGCGGCAATCAGTAGCGCCTCACGCCAGCGTGTGCGCTGCGCTTTCAACTGGCGTTCCCACCACTCCGCGTTAGCCAGCCGTGACAAACTGGCAACACCGTCACCGTACCTTATCAACGCGGCTTATGTGTTTTGGTGCTGGCACAACTGAATATCTAAATATTCTGGTGCCGGTTGCCGCAGCTGGTATTGGGGCAGTCGCAGCCATTATCGGCGCTTACCTCAAGCGCGATAAAAAACTACGTTTAGTCTTCGAAGATGGGAAAGTAAAAGAATTGGACTCATCCAACTATAAGCCTGATGAGCTTGTTGAAGCTATCAACAAGATTAAGGAAATAGATATTAGCCGTTGATAAACGATGGGCGCGACTGCTGTCCACATCGCGTCCACACCCAAGCAATTTAGAGCACACCCTAGCCCCTTTGTGCACCTGAGTAAGTTGTTGTTTTAGAAAAACTTGCACATAAGTGACTGATAAAAAAAACCCCGCCATCATGGCGGGGGAAGACAGGGATGGTGTCTATGGCAAGGAAAAAACAGGGGACTACTCAGTCGTACTTAACTTCTGGGCAGAAGTTTGCTGCAAACCAGAAATCTGTTGCTCCATCTGCTGCATGCGCTGCTGATGTTTCTGGTCTAAAACGCTTTTTTGCTGTGGCGTCAGCAGGTTATACATTTGGTTGCGTACCCGGGCCATTTCGACCTGACGCTTAACCTGCTGCTGGGCCATCTGTTCCGCCTGGGCATACACGGCGGCTTCATCAAATTTGTCTGCGGTCACCAGCTTATGCATGGCTTCCATTTCAGCTACATTGACACCTGGCAGATCGTGGCGCGCCTGGCGCATTAAATCGCGCATTTGCTGGCGCTGTTGCTCAGTCAGGCTGACACCGTCAAACATGTGGTGTTGGCCAGGTGTTCTGGTGGTCGCATCGTTTCCGGGAGTCGGTGCAGTTTCCGATGTAGTGTCGGCAGCGAACGCAGCGGTAGAACCTATTGCCAGCATTGATGCCATAACTAATGCGGTCACCTTACGCATTTCAACTCCTCGTGCTTTCTCACTTTGCGAATCAACGAGGAGCAGTGTACTGCTGCACCTGCAAACATGCGTCAGTGCATGTAAAACTACGTAAAGTCATGGAATGCCAACAGTTGATGACGTATTTTGCGTCAGGAGGTAAAACATAATGAATAAAATTCTGTTAGTTGACGACGACCGCGAGCTGACCTCGCTGTTAAAAGAACTGCTTGAAATGGAAGGCTTTACCATCGTGGTTGCTTACGATGGCGAACAGGCGTTGTCGCTACTGGACAGCTCCATCGATCTGCTACTGCTCGATATCATGATGCCGAAGAAAAACGGTATCGATACGTTGAAAGAGCTGCGTCAGCACCACCAGACGCCGGTCATCATGCTGACCGCCCGCGGCAGTGAACTTGACCGCGTATTGGGCCTGGAACTGGGCGCCGATGACTACCTGCCAAAACCCTTTAACGATCGCGAACTGGTGGCACGTATCCGCGCAATTCTGCGCCGTTCCAACTGGAGCGAACAACAGCAGAATGTCGATACCGGCGCACCAACGCTGGATGTAGACGGCCTGCAGCTCAATCCGGGTCGCCAGGAAGCCAGCTTCGACGGCCAAACGCTGGATCTCACCGGCACCGAATTTACCCTGCTGTACCTGCTGGCGCAGCACCTTGGTCAAGTGGTGTCACGCGAACTGCTGAGCCAGGAAGTACTGGGTAAACGGCTGACGCCTTTTGATCGCGCTATCGATATGCACATCTCCAACCTGCGACGTAAGTTGCCGAACCGCAAAGACGGTCATCCGTGGTTCAAAACGCTGCGTGGTCGGGGTTACTTAATGGTATCTGCAACATGATCAACAGTTTGACGGCACGCATCTTCGCCATTTTCTGGTTCACATTGGCTCTGGTGCTGATGTTGGTGTTGATGGTGCCCAAGTTAGACTCCCGCCAAATGACCTCGCTGCTGGACAGCGAACAGCGGCAGGGGCTGATGCTGGAACAACACGTCGAGGCCGAGTTGCAAAACGATCCGGCCAACGATCTGATGTGGTGGCGGCGCTTATTCCGCGCCATTGAAAAATGGGCCCCGCCAGGGCAGCGCCTGCTGCTGGTCACCAGCGAAGGCCGGGTGATTGGCAACATGCAGCGCAACGAAATGCAGTTGGTGCGCAATTTTATCGGCCAATCCGATAACGCCGATCATCCGAAGAAGAAGAAATATGGCCGTGTCGAACTGGTCGGCCCTTTCTCGGTGCGGGATGGTGAAGACAACTACCAGCTGTACCTGATCCGCCCTGCCAACAGCCCACAATCCGATTTTATCAACCTGATGTTCGACCGGCCGCTGCTGCTGCTGATCGTCACTATGCTGATCAGCGCCCCCTTGCTGCTATGGCTGGCCTGGAGCCTGGCAAAACCGGCGCGCAAGCTGAAGAATGCGGCGGACGATGTCGCACGTGGCAACCTGAAACAGCATCCTGAGCTGGAGGCCGGGCCACAAGAGTTCCTGGCGACCGGCGCCAGTTTTAACCAAATGGTCAGCGCGTTGGAACGCATGATGACCGCTCAGCAACGGCTGATCTCCGATATTTCGCATGAGTTGCGCACGCCGCTAACCCGTTTGCAGCTGGCCACGGCATTAATGCGCCGTCGCCACGGCGAAGGGCACGAGCTGGCACGTATCGAAACCGAAGCACAGCGCCTGGACTCGATGATTAACGATTTACTGGTGTTGTCGCGTGGGCAACAGAAAAGTGAGTTGGTGCGTGAGCGCTTGCTGGCCAACGAACTGTGGGCCGACGTGCTGGACGACGCCAGCTTCGAAGCAGAACAAATGGGCAAACAGCTGGAGATCACCTCCCCTCCCGGCCCGTGGACCCTGTACGGTAACGCCGGTGCGCTGGATAGCGCGTTGGAAAATATCGTGCGTAATGCCCTGCGTTATTCGAACACCCATATTGCCGTGGCGTTCAGCGCAGACAACCAAGGCATCACCATTGTGGTCGACGACGACGGTCCCGGTGTCAGCGCGGAAGATCGCGAGCAAATATTCCGACCGTTCTATCGAACCGATGAAGCACGCGATCGCGCATCCGGCGGGACAGGTCTGGGCCTGGCCATCGTAGAGGCGGCAGTTAACCAGCACCGTGGCTGGGTGAAAGCGGAAGACAGTCCGCTCGGCGGTCTGCGTCTGGTGTTGTGGTTACCGCTCCACCAGCGCTGATAGCCTAAGACAGGACGGTAAGATTTTGCTATTCTGCGCCCCTCGTCATGAGGGGCTTTTACATGCTGAACATCGTTTTATTCGAACCTGAAATTCCACCCAATACCGGCAATATCATCCGTCTGTGCGCCAATACCGGTTTTCAACTGCATCTGATAGAGCCAATGGGCTTCCCGTGGGATGATAAACGCCTGCGCCGCGCCGGGCTGGACTACCATGAATTCGCCAGTATCCGACGTCATGCCGACTACGCCGCCTTTATCGCCAGCGAAAATCCGCAGCGTCTGTTTGCCCTGACCACCAAAGGCACCCCGGCACACAGCGCAGTCAGCTACCAGGCTGGCGACTACCTGTTGTTCGGACCGGAAACTCGCGGTCTGCCCGCCGAGATCCTTGACGCCTTGCCGGCACAGCAGAAAATCCGCATCCCCATGCAGGCACAAAGCCGCAGCATGAACCTGTCCAATGCTGTCGCGGTAGTCGTGTACGAAGCCTGGCGGCAGTTGGACTACGCGGGCGCGCTGATTAAGTCTTAATCAATGACAACCGTTCCTGCGGAGACGATAATACTGAAAGGTTGCCTCTCCGGGGACATCGCATGGCTTTGGCTAAGAGCATTATTGCGCAGATACGCAGGCTCGAGCGCGCGCTGAATCAGGCGCTGCTGCGTTTGCAGGACACCTCAGACGTTGAGGCCTTGCACGACGTACGCATCAACCTGCAGCGTATCAGAAGCCTGCTGCGACCATTACGCGGTATCCCCGGCGTAACTGGCCTCAGCAGCGCTGCTGCCGACTTGGGAAAAATCACTACGCCGATACGCGATCTGGAAGTGCTGATCGCAGAACTGGAACTGCATCAGTTGGCATGGCAGGCCAATACGCGCAAAACCGAGCTGCACCGCCGCAAACTCGCGCTGATGTCACAGCCGTTGCTGACCCATTTTCCCACTCTGCTACATATCTGGCCAAAAACCTTCCGCCGAACTCAACCCCGACACATCAAACGTCGTGTTGCCCTCCGCCTGCGCCTCCAGGTAAAACAGCTACGCCTGGCATTGGCCGACATACATTACGATCGGCACCAACTGCGCCTGCTGGTTAAGCGTCTGCGTTATGTTGCCGAAGCCTATTCTCAACTCTCCCTCATCACGCCTGAAACCGTCGCCAGCCTGAAAACGGCACAAAGCGCACTCGGAGATTGGCACGATCGTTTTGTCTGGTGCCAGCAGGCCGAAAACCAGCAAGATCTCTGGCCGCTGTTGCCGCAGTGGCAAATGGCGCTGGAGACGACGCGGGAGCAAGCAGAAAAGGCACTGCTTTCACTTTCGCGAACACTGAGTGCCTAAAACCAGCGGCATATCACGATACTGTCAAAAGAATGCAGAAACAGGGCACGGCGAGCGCCGAAAACATTCACTGCCCCAGAGGATAATAAGCTATGTTTTGTAAGGGTAATCGACATTCATCATAGGAAATCGTATGAAAAAACAACGTTTGGGCGTTGCCATGGCGGTTTTGGCAGCGGGCCTGTTACTGGCGGGCTGTTCGTCCAAAGTAACCAAAACGGATCAGTACTCGGGATTCCTGTCTGACTACAGCAAACTGCAGGAAACCACATCACCAAGCGGCCACAAAACGCTGCGCTGGATCGACCCAAGCTACAAAGAGTCCAACTACCGCGGCCTGTATTTTGAGCCAGTAGTCTATTTCCCTGCTGAAAAACCGACGACGCGCGTTAGCCAAGATACGCTGAATAAAATAAAGGCTTACGCTTCTCAGCGGATTAAAACCGCGCTTCAAGATCGCTTTACCGTACTCAATAGTCCGGCCGGATCACGCGTGCTGGTGGCTAAACTCGCCATCACGGCAGTGTCTGCAGAAAACGAAGATATGAAATTCTATGAGGTGGTACCGGTCGCGGCTGTGGTTGCCAGCACCATGGCAGCCAGCGGTCACAGAACCCAAAACACCACGCTGTATATCGAAGGTGAATTGATCGATCAGGATACCGGCAAAACGGTATTGGAAGTCGCTCGTAAAGCCTATGGTAAAACCGTCAGCAACGACAGCTCACCGGTAACAGCGGAAGACGTCAAAGCAGCGATCGACGACATGGTTAAAGACATCACCAACTTCCCTAAACAGGGTTAACCCTGCGAAGAAAAAAATCGGGGGAGCCAAAGCTCCCCCGATTTTATTCATCAACTCACCGGATTAAATCCCATCACCGTATTCAAAGCCGTGATTGGTACCGTTGAAGTACTGGTCCATATCCATCGACGGCGTATCGCTTTCTGGCCGGCCGACGAGGCGTGCAGGCACGCCCGCGGCGGTCGTATGCGCAGGAACAGACTGCAGCACCACCGAGCCAGCACCGATTTTAGCGCCTTTACCCACTTCGATATTGCCGAGAATTTTAGCCCCGGCGCCAATCATTACGCCCTCACGGATCTTCGGATGGCGATCGCCGCTGGTCTTTCCGGTACCACCAAGGGTAACCGACTGCAGAATAGACACGTTATTTTCTACTACGGCAGTTTCACCGATCACGATACCAGTAGCGTGGTCAAGCATAATGCCGCAGCCAATCGTGGCCGCCGGGTGGATGTCCACGCCGAAAGCGACCGAAATCTGATTCTGCAGATATATCGCCAATGCCTGCCGCCCCTGCAGCCACAGCCAGTGGCCGATACGGTAAGCCTGCAGCGCATGAAAACCTTTCAGGTACAGCAGCGGCGTTGAATATTTATCTACCGCCGGGTCTCGCAGGCGCACGGCCAGGATGTCACGGGCAGCCGAAGCGATCATTTGCTGGTCGGCTAAGTAGGCGTCTTCCACCACTTCACGCACCGCAATGGCCGGCATAATGGGATTTGCCAGCTTGTTTGCCAGAATATAGCTGAGCGCACCGCCCAGGTTATCGTGCTTGAGCAACGTCGCATGATAAAAGCTAGCCAGCATCGGTTCACACTCAGCCAGCTCTCTCGCCTCTGATTTAATGCTATTCCAGACCTGCTCTAACTCTTCTGACGACATCAGGTTCCTCTCCGCCTTGCAAAACAGGCTGCCTCATCGCATAGCAATCAGGCAGCCCAATTCAGTTGCCGGGGTCAGCATGCCGCCCCGCATTCTATTTTATAGGTCAAGCGTTGTGTTTTTCGTCTTTTCTGGTCCGCCCCAACAGGCTTAGCGCAGCCTCGCGGGCATCTTTATGGCAGTACAGCACCTGGTAAATCTGTTCGGTAATCGGCATTTCAACGCCGTGCCGCTGCGCCAACGCCAATACCTCTTTGGTATTGCGATAGCCTTCGACCACCTGACCTATACTGTCCTGCGCTTCCTGCACGCCTTTTCCCTGCCCCAGCATAATACCGAAGCGGCGGTTGCGCGATTGGTTATCGGTGCAGGTTAACACCAGATCGCCCAGCCCTGCCATGCCCATGAAGGTCGAAGGATCGGCACCCAGCGCAGAGCCAAGGCGTGTCATTTCCGTCAAGCCGCGGGTAATCAATGCGGTACGGGCATTGGCACCAAACCCGATACCGTCTGACATCCCAGCGCCAATGGCAATCACGTTTTTCACCGCCCCGCCCAACTGCACGCCGATAAAATCGGGGTTGCTGTAGACGCGGAAACTTTTGCCGCAGTGCAGCAACTGCTGCAAGTCATCGGCGAACTGCGCATCGGTAGAGGCCAACGCAATGGCGGTAGGCAGCCCGGCAGCCAGCTCTTTGGCGAACGTCGGTCCGGAGACCACCGCCAGCGGAATGGCTTCGCCCAGTGCTTCGCGCGCCACGTCCTGCAACAGCCGACCGGTTTCTGCCTCCAGCCCTTTGGTCGCCCAAACGATACGGGCATCCGGCCGCAAATGCGGTTTCAACTGTCGTAGCACATCACCGAATACATGGCTTGGCACCACCACCAGCACGTCGCGGCTAGCCGCCAGCGCACGGGCCAAATCGGCTTCAAGCAACAGCGTATCGGGGAAGGTGACGTCGGGAAGAAAGGCCTGATTGCAGCGATCGTGCTGCATTTTTTGAATCTGCTCGGGGTTATGGCCCCAGAGCACCACGGAGTGGCCGTTACGCGCCAGCGTAATAGCTAATGCGGTGCCGTACGAGCCGGCACCGATCACTGTCATTGAAGCATTGACGCTGTTCATCAGGCATCCTGATGTGGTGCGGCACCTTCGCCTTCCGCCTGCTGCTGCAGATAGTTCATGAACAGCGCGTCAAAGTTAACCGGTGCCAGGTTCAGCTGCGGGAATGTACCGCGAGAAACCAGGCTGGTGATGCACTCACGCGCATACGGGAACAGAATGTTCGGGCAGTATGCGCCCAGGCAATGCGCCAGCTGCGTGCCGTCGATGCCCGCTACGGAGAAGATGCCCGCCTGCTGCACTTCACACAGGAACGCAGTTTCTTCGCCCAGAGACGCCGTCACGGTTACGCGCAGTACAACTTCATACACTTCGTCAGCCAACTGGCTGGAAGCGGTATCTAGATCCAGTTTAACTTCTGGCTGCCATTCCTGCTGGAAAACCTGCGGCGCTTTTGGCGCTTCGAAGGAGATATCCTTGGTGTAAATGCGCTGAATCTGGAAAGCCATCTCTGTGCTGTTTTGTTCTGACATGTGTGTAATACCCTTGGTTAAACGTCCTTATTGACACTCAGTAACCGGTAGCGGCCCGCTTAAAGCAGCGGATCCAGACCACCACGAGCATCGAGTTCATATAAATCATCGCAGCCGCCGATATGTTGGCCATCGATGAAAATCTGAGGCACGGTGGTGCGCCCACTGCGCGCAATCATCGCTTCGCGTTTTTCATTATCGCCATCGATGGCGATTTCGTTAAACGCGGCGCCCTTGCTGTTCAGCAGCGCTTTAGCGCGATGGCAGAACGGGCAGGTCGCTTTGGTGTAGATATCAATGTTAGCCATGGATTACCACCTCAACTACGTTAAACAATTACTTACCGCGTACTAATGGCAGGTTTTCCCCGCTCCAGCCGGCAATCCCGTCCTTCAGCGTGGTGACATTTTCGAAACCCGCCTTGTGCAGGTTTTCTGCCGGCTCGCGGGAAGTGGTGCCGTTGGCACACACCACGATGATCGGCTGAGCCTTGTGTTTTTCCAGCTCGCCCAGGTTGCCGCTTTTGATTTCGCTGGCGGTCAGGTTAATCGCGTTGGCCAAGTGGCCTCTGCGGAAATCATCACGGCTGCGGGTATCCACCACAACGGCATCTTCTTTATTAATCAGTCGGGTGGCTTCACCACGGGTGATCTCTTTCACCTTGGAGAAACTGCTCTTGAAGGTCATGACGATCACCGCAACCAGCAGGGCGATCCAGGCCAGGCTCAGTATGGGATGCTTGCTAACGAATTGCATAATTTCTTGCAGCATGGGGTGTAACAACTCCCGTCAGTTTAAGGAAAAAATAACTCAAGGTTCCAGAGTATACCTGCCGAGTGCAGCAAATACAGCCAATAAGCAAGCGCTAGTGCAGAAACTGCGGGCTACGCTGAGAAATTCTCTGCGCCACAGCCTAAAAGCCGCCCTTGTTGACCGCAACTTTGATCTCTCTGGGCTCTTTTTAACCGTCGGCGTTGTAAAATCGGTCGGTTTTTAGGGTGAATAGCCATCACTCCGGCATCGGGCAGATGGCTATTCACAACTTAAAATTCATAACGAGGTTAATGCAATGTCGAGCAACAAAAAACCGATGGTACTGGTGATCCTGGACGGTTACGGCCACCGTGAGGAGCAACAGGACAACGCCATTGTGAACGCCAAAACGCCGGTGATGGATCGCCTGTGGCAACAGCAGCCGCATACTCTTATCGCCGCATCCGGGCTGGATGTCGGCCTGCCTGACGGTCAGATGGGCAACTCGGAAGTCGGCCACGTCAACCTGGGGGCCGGGCGCATCGTTTATCAGGATCTGACCCGGTTGGATAAAGAAATCAAAGAAGGCGATTTCTTCGCTAACCCAACGCTGACGGCAGCGGTCGATAAGGCCGTGCAGGCCGGCAAAGCAGTGCATATCATGGGGTTGCTGTCGCCGGGCGGCGTGCACAGCCACGAAGACCATATTCTGGCCATGATTGAACTGGCCGCGCAACGCGGTGCAAAAGCCGTTTATCTGCATGCCTTCCTCGACGGTCGCGATACCCCGCCACGCAGTGCTGAATCCTCCTTGCAACGCTTTAGCGATGCCTTTGCCAGCCTCGGCTGCGGGCGTATCGCATCGCTGATCGGCCGTTACTACGCCATGGACCGCGACAACCGCTGGGATCGCGTTCAACTGGCTTATGATTTACTGACCCAGGCCAAGGGCGACTTTGTCGCCGACAACGCCGTTGCTGCTCTGCAGGCCGCTTACCAGCGCGGCGAGAACGACGAGTTCGTCAAGCCGACCGTTCTCCAGACTGCCGGGGAGGCCACGGCCGAACTGCACGACGGCGACGCACTGATTTTCATGAACTTCCGCGCCGATCGCGCACGCCAGATCGTTCGTGCCTTCGTAAATGCGGATTTCGACGGTTTCCCACGCGCCAAAGTCATCAACTTTGGTGATTTCGTGATGCTGACCGAATACGCGGCCGACATCAAAGTTCCCTGCGCCTATCCGCCGGCATCGTTGAACAACACCTTCGGCGAATGGTTAATGAAGCACGACAAAACCCAGCTGCGCATTTCGGAAACCGAAAAATACGCCCACGTCACCTTCTTCTATAATGGCGGCGTTGAAGAGCCGTTTGCCGGGGAAGAACGTGTGCTGATCAACTCACCGAAGGTCGCGACCTACGATCTGCAGCCAGAAATGAGCGCCGCCGAACTGACCGACAAACTGCTGACCGCCATTAACAGCGGCAAGTACGACGCCATCATCTGCAACTATCCAAATGGCGATATGGTGGGTCATACCGGGGTTTACGACGCGGCAGTGAAAGCGGTGGAAACGCTGGACGGCTGCATCGCCCAGGTCGTCGAAGCGGTGAAAGCCGTCGACGGGCAACTGCTGATCACCGCCGACCACGGTAATGCCGAGCAAATGCGCGATCCGGCGACCGGTCAGGCGCACACCGCCCACACCAGCCTTCCGGTACCGCTGATTTACATCGGCAAGCCTGCCCGCGCAGTCAACGGCGGCAAGCTTTCGGACATCGCGCCGACCATGCTGACGCTGATGGGAATGGAAATCCCGCAAGAGATGACTGGTAAGCCGCTGTTCATCGTGGAATAATCCTTCCCTATGAGGGAAAAGGCGTTTTTTGCACTATCAAGGGTAACCCGAAGCGCAAACCCAGGCAGCCAGCCGCTGCCTGAACGCACCGCGCCAAGGAAGTTAACCACCCTGTGCGCCAGCGTATTTTACGCTGGAGTCTTGTTGTTGCCGTTAGCCAGCCAGGCGGCGGAAGACAATAAATCCCAGCTCAAAGACATCCAGCAAAGCATCGCCGAGAAAGAAAAGGCGGTTAAGCAGCAGCAGCAACAGCGCAGCTCATTGCAGGATCAGCTTAAGCAGCAAGAAAAAACCATCGCGCAGGCCAGCCGCCTGCTGCGTGACACCCAAAGCACATTGAGCCAACTGGGGAAAGATATCTCCGGCCTGAATGCCTCAATCGCCAAGCTACAAAAGCAGCAATCCACCCAGCAGGAAATCCTCGCCAAACAGCTCGATGCCGCCTTCCGCCAGGGCCAGCACAGCGCCGTGCAATTGATCCTCAGCGGTGAAGAGAGCCAGCGTAGCGAGCGTATTTTGGCTTACTTCGGCTACCTGAACGACGCGCGTCAGCAAACCATTGAAGAACTGAAGCAAACCCGCGCCGAGCTGGCAAAGCAAAAAACCACGCTGGTGGCCAAGCAGGGCCAACAGAAATCGCTGCTAGGCGAACAACAAACGCAGCAGCAGAAGCTGGAGCAGGCACGCGGTGCACGTAAGAAAACGCTGACCGCGCTGGAAGCCTCGCTGGAAAAAGATCAGCAGCGTCTGGTGGAACTGCGCCAGAACGAAACCCGCATGCGCGACAAGATTGCCCGGGCCGAACGAGAAGCCCGTGCCCGAGCGGAACGCGAAGCGCGTGAGGCCGCCAAGGTTCGCGAGCAGGTTCGCGTCAAAGAACAGCAGGCGAAGAAAACCGGCACCAGCTATAAGCCAAGCGAAGCCGACCGCTCACTGATGGCCCGTACCGGCGGCCTTGGCAGACCGGGGGGGCAGGCAATCTGGCCGGTCCGCGGCCGCACATTGCATGGTTTCGGTGAACAACTGCAAGGTGAACTACGCTGGAAAGGCATGGTGATCTCCGCCGCCGAAGGCAGCGAAGTGAAAGCTATCGCCGACGGCCGCGTGCTGCTGGCCGACTGGCTGCAGGGCTATGGCCTGGTTGTCGTCATCGAACACGGTAAGGGTGACATGAGCCTGTACGGCTACAACCAAAGTGCACTGGTCAACGTCGGGGCACAGGTGCGCGCCGGCCAACCGATAGCCCTGGTAGGCACCAGCGGAGGCCAGGGAACGCCATCGCTCTATTTCGAAATTCGTCGCCAGGGTCAGGCCGTTAACCCACTACCGTGGTTGGGAAGATAGATTTGCGCTATAACAAAATCCATACTGCCGTCTTGATTGGCTGTCTGCTGCAGGTCTGCGCCGCACAGGCAGGGAAACTCTCCATCGTCATCGATGACGTGGGCTACCGCCCGCACGAAGAAGGTGCGGTGCTGCAAATGCCGACGGCCATCTCCGTTGCAGTGCTACCCAACGCCCCCCATGCCCGCTTAATGGCCACCCGCGCCCACAGTCAGGGCCGGGAAGTACTGATCCATATGCCGATGGCGCCGCTCAGTAAGCAACCGCTGGAGCGTGACACGCTACAGCCTTCCATGAGCAGCGAAGAGATCCAGCGCATTATCCGCAATGCGGTCAATAATGTGCCCTATGCGGTGGGTATGAATAACCACATGGGCAGCGCCATGACCTCCAGCTTGCCCGGTATGCAGAAAGTCATGCAGGCGCTCGACAGCTATCAGCTCTATTTCCTCGACAGCATGACCATCGGCAACAGCCAGGCCACCCGAGCGGCGGCCGGCACCCATGTGAAGGTGATCAAGCGTAAGGTGTTCCTGGACGATACGGCCAGCGAAGCCGATATTCGCCGCCAGTTCAACCGGGCGGTCGAATTGGCACGGCGCAACGGTTCCGCTATTGCCATTGGCCACCCGCGGCCGGCGACGGTGAAAGTGCTGCAGCAAATGCTGCCTACGCTGCCAAGTGACATCGTGCTGGTGAAACCCAGCTCGCTGCTGAACGAACCACAGGGCGGCGGTAGTGGCGGCAGCTATGTTCCACCACCGGTCAAACCGCAGAAACCGCAGCCGAAGAACCCGTTCAATGGCGGGATCAAGCAGTGTAAGGTCAAGTTGCCGAAGGAAAAAGTCAACGCGGGCAAGGTCATGAGTGTGATCGGCGAAAGCGTGACCCAGTCGCCGGCCGTGACCTTCATTAAACGTCAGTGGCAACGCTGGACGGACTCAACGCCAGACAAACCTAAAGCATAAAATCAGGGCCGGAATTCCGGCCCTTTTTACTGTTAATCCCAGCTCAAAATCACTTTCCCGGACTGGCCGGAACGCATGGCATCAAAGCCCTGCTGGAATTGGTCGATCGAGAAACGGTGAGTAATGATAGGCGTCAGATCCAAACCAGACTGAATCAGCGCCGCCATCTTATACCAGGTTTCAAACATCTCACGACCGTAAATCCCTTTGATAAACAGCCCTTTGAAGATCACCTGATTCCAGTCGATCGACATATCCGACGGTGGAATACCCAGCATGGCAATACGCCCACCGTGGTTCATCGCATTGAGCAACGAACGAAACGCCGGTGGCGCACCGGACATTTCCAGCCCAACGTCAAACCCTTCGGTCATGCCCAACTCGGCCATCACGTCGTTCAGGTTTTCTTTGCTGACGTTCACCGCACGGGTCACGCCCATTTTACGCGCCAGATCCAAACGGTATTCGTTAACGTCGGTAATCACCACGTGGCGAGCGCCAACGTGCTTACATACCGCTGCGGCCATGATGCCAATCGGGCCGGCGCCGGAAACCAGCACGTCTTCGCCCACCAAATCAAACGACAGCGCGGTGTGCACCGCATTGCCGAACGGGTCGAAGATTGACGCCAGTTCATCGGAGATATTGTCCGGGATCTTGAAGGCATTGAACGCCGGGATCACCAGATACTCAGCAAACGACCCTGGACGGTTCACGCCCACACCGGTGGTGTTGCGACACAGGTGCGTGCGGCCACCCCGGCAGTTGCGGCAATGGCCGCAGGTGATATGGCCTTCGCCTGAAACGCGGTCGCCGACGTTGAACCCTTTGACTTCCTGGCCGATGGCAACCACTTCACCCACGTATTCGTGGCCGACGACCATAGGCACCGGGATGGTTTTCTGTGACCATTCATCCCAGTTATAGATATGAACATCGGTACCGCAGATCGCGGTTTTACGGATTTTAATCATGATGTCGTTATGACCCAGCTCCGGCTGAGGCACATCGGTCATCCAAATCCCTTCTTCCGCTTTCAGTTTTGACAATGCTTTCATGGTTTTACCTTATGCAATAACGCCAAGATCTTTACCGATACGAATGAACGCCGCAACAGCACGCTCAATTTGCTCCGGGGTATGATCGGCAGACATCTGGGTACGGATGCGTGCCTGGCCTTTCGGCACCACCGGATAGAAGAAACCTGTTACATAGATGCCTTCCTTGAGCAACGCATTGGCGAATTCCTGCGCCAGTTTTGCTTCACCCAACATCACCGGGATGATGGCGTGATCGGCCCCGGCCAGCTCAAAGCCCGCCGCGGTCATTTTTTCACGGAACAGGCTCGCATTGGCCCACAGGCGATCGCGCAGTGCATCGCCCTCTTCCAGCAATTCCAATACTTTGATCGACGCGGCGACAATCGCCGGCGCCAGCGAGTTGGAGAACAGATAAGGGCGCGACCGCTGACGCAACCACTCCACAACCTCTTTCTTCGCCGCGGTATAGCCGCCGGAAGCGCCGCCCAACGCCTTGCCCAAGGTACCGGTAATGATGTCGACGCGCCCCATCACTTCGCAATACTCGTGGGTGCCACGCCCGTTGGCGCCAACGAAACCAACCGCGTGGGAGTCATCCACCATCACCAACGCCTCATATTGGTCCGCCAGATCGCACACGCCTTTCAGGTTGGCGATCACGCCGTCCATGGAGAACACGCCGTCGGTGGCGATCATGATGTGCCGTGCGCCATCAGCCTTGGCCTGCTTCAGCTGTGCGGCCAATTCAGTCATATCGTTGTTGGCGTAGCGATAGCGCTTCGCCTTGCACAAGCGGACACCGTCGATGATCGAAGCATGGTTCAACGCATCAGAGATAATGGCGTCTTCCGGACCCAGCAGGGTTTCGAACAGACCCCCGTTGGCGTCAAAACAAGAGGAATACAGGATGGCGTCTTCCATCCCGAGGAAATCGGCCAGCTTTTTTTCCAGCTGTTTATGGCTATCCTGGGTGCCACAAATAAAGCGCACCGACGCCATGCCGAAACCGTGGCTGTCCATACCGGCCTTGGCCGCCGCGATCATCGCCGGGTGGTTAGCCAGGCCCAGGTAGTTGTTGGCGCAGAAATTGATCACATGGCTGCCGTCGGCTACGGCGATATCAGCCTGCTGAGCGGTAGTAATAATGCGCTCTTCTTTGAACAATCCCTCGCTACGGGTGGTCTCAAGTTGTTGTTCCAACTGCTGATAAAAAGACGCGGACATTCGGTTATCTCCAGGATTGGGCTGTTTTCAACATATTTTACTGATTTGTAACCAAACTGACGAGAATCAGCGGGAGAGAATATGAAAATTGCAGCAGATATCACGGCAAAGTACTGCAGTGCTCGACATCACGGGATATTCAGAGCCCGTCCGATGTTTGCAGCGGCATGAAATGCTATTATAAGCGGCATTGAGCGTGGGACACCGTGTCCCACCGGGCAGAATAACAGGGGTAACCCAATGATTATCGTCACTGGTGGCGCCGGCATGATCGGCAGCAATATCATTAAAGCGCTGAATGACACAGGGTATCGCGATATCCTGGTGGTAGATAACCTGAAAGATGGCACCAAATTCGCCAACCTGGTCGATCTCGACATCGCCGACTATATCGACAAAGAAGATTTCATCGCCAATATCGTGGCCGGTGACGATCTGGGTGAAATCGACGCGGTTTTCCACGAAGGTGCCTGCTCGTCCACCACCGAGTGGGACGGCAAGTACATGATGGACAACAACTATCAGTACTCTAAAGATCTGCTGCACTACTGCCTGGATCGCGAAATTCCGTTCCTGTACGCCTCTTCTGCAGCCACCTACGGCGGTCGTGAAGAGTTTATCGAAGAGCGCCAGTTTGAAGAGCCGCTGAACGTTTACGGCTACTCGAAATTCCTGTTCGACCAGTACGTACGTGAAATTCTGCCTGAGGCAGACTCGCAGATCTGCGGCTTCCGTTACTTCAACGTCTACGGCCCGCGCGAAGGCCACAAGGGCAGCATGGCCAGCGTGGCATTCCACCTGAACAGCCAGATCAACCGCGGCGAGAACCCGAAACTGTTCGACGGCAGCCAGAACTTCAAGCGTGATTTCATCTACGTCGGCGACGTAGCGGCAGTGAACCTGTGGTTCTGGAAAAGCGGCGTCTCCGGCATCTTCAACTGCGGCACCGGCCGTGCAGAAACCTTCCAGGCGGTGGCCGACGCGGTAGTCGACTTCCATCAGAAAGGCGCAGTGGAAAACATCCCGTTCCCGGAAAAACTCAAAGGCCGTTATCAGGCGTTTACCCAGGCCGACCTGACCAAGCTGCGTGCCGCCGGCTATGACGCACCGTTCAAAACGGTCGCCGAAGGCGTGAAAGAGTACATGGCCTGGTTGAACCGCACCGCCTAAGCTGAAGGAACAAACGTAGGGTATGAAAATACTGGTTATCGGCCCTTCATGGGTTGGCGATATGATGATGTCGCAAAGTCTCTACCGCACCCTGAAGGCCGAGCACCCGACGGCAGAAATTGATGTGATGGCGCCGGCCTGGTGCCGTCCATTGCTGGCGCGTATGCCGGAGGTCAACCAGGCCCTGTCGATGCCGTTAGGCCACGGCGCGTTGGCACTCGGTGAGCGTCGACGTCTCGGGCATGCCCTGCGCGCTAGCGGATACGATCGCGCTTATGTGCTGCCGAACTCCTTCAAATCTGCGCTGGTGCCCTTCTTTGCCCAGGTGCCACGGCGCGTTGGTTGGCGCGGGGAAATGCGCTATGGCCTGTTGAATGATATTCGCGTTCTGGACAAGGCCGCCTTCCCGCTGATGGTGCAGCGTTATGTCGCGCTAGCCTATGACAAGCAACACATTCAACGCGCAGAAGATCTGCCGCAGCCGCTACTGTGGCCGCAACTGCAGGTCAGCGACGAAGAGATTGCCGAAACTACCGCCGCCTTCAACCTGACCGATCATCGGCCGATTATCGGCTTTTGCCCCGGCGCCGAGTTCGGCCCGGCCAAACGCTGGCCGCATTATCACTATGCCGCTCTGGCGCAAAAGCTGATCGATCAGGGTTATCAAATCGCCCTGTTCGGTTCTGCCAAGGATAACGAGGCGGGCGAACAGATCCGCGCTGCGCTGGATGACGACGCCCGCGGCTTTTGCATGAACTTGGCTGGGGAAACTCAGCTGGAGCAAGCGGTGATCCTGTTGGCCTCCTGTTCGGCCGTGGTCAGTAACGACTCAGGTTTGATGCACGTTGCGGCGGCGTTGAATAAACCGCTGATAGCCTTGTACGGCCCGAGCAGCCCGGACTTCACGCCGCCGCTGTCCGACAAGGCCAAAGTGATCCGCTTAATTAGTGGTTACCATAAGATACGCAAAGGCGATGCCGATCAGGGTTACCACCAAAGCCTGATCGATATTCAGCCACAGCAGGTGTTGGACGCGCTGACGCCGTTACTTGCCGCCAGCGAGGAATAAGCATGCAGGTGTTGATTGTAAAAACCTCTTCCATGGGAGATGTGCTCCACACGCTACCTGCGCTCACCGACGCCATGCAGGCCATTCCCGGTATTCGCTTTGATTGGGTGGTTGAGGAAAGCTTCAGCCAAATCCCCACCTGGCATCCGGCGGTGGACCGCGTGATCCCAGTGGCGATTCGCCGCTGGCGCAAAAACTGGTTTGGCAGTGAAACTCGCCAGCAACGCTGCGACTTTAAACGCGTGGTGCAGGAGCGAAATTACGACGCGGTGATCGACGCCCAGGGGCTAATCAAAAGCGCCGCGCTGATCACTCGCATCGCCAAAGGTAGCAAACACGGTCAGGACAGCAAAAGCGCCCGTGAGCCCTTCGCCAGCTGGTTCTACAACCACCGCTACGATATCGACAAACAGCAACATGCCGTTGAGCGTACGCGCGAGCTGTTTGCCAAAAGCCTGGGCTATGAAAAACCCGACAGCGTCGGCGATTACGCCATTGCGGCCCGCTTTCTCAGCCATCTGCCGGCCGATGCTGGCCAGTATCTGGTGTTTTTGCATGCTACCACCCGCGATGAGAAGCACTGGCCGGAAACACACTGGCGCGATCTGATCGCGTTAACTGAGCCAACCGGTTTGAAGATCAAACTACCGTGGGGCGCAGAGCACGAGCGTCAACGCGCACTGCGTCTGGCGGAAGGTTTCCCGCACGTCGAGGTTTTACCCAAGCTCAGTCTGCAGCAGGTGGCCGAAGTGCTGGCCGGTGCGAAATGCGTGGTCTCGGTTGATACCGGCCTTAGCCACCTGACCGCCGCGCTAGACAGGCCGAATATCACGCTGTTTGGTCCCACCGATCCAGGATTGATCGGTGGTTACGGTCAGAATCAACATTCTCTGATTTCCCCAGAAAAAAGCATGGCGACGCTCTCCGCCGGTTCAGTCTGGGCCGAGTTGCAAAAGGTTATTGGATGAAAAAGCTGCACGTTATCAATTTAGGGAAGATGGGTGGCGTCGAACGCCTTTTCCTGCAGTATATCAACGACACCACCGACGGCAGTAACGAGGTGATTTGCATCAGTAGCGAGGTCGGTGAAGAGATCCGCCGGCAAATGCCTGACCAAAAAGTTACCTTTGCCAACCGGCTGGTGAACGCTTTGCCACTGCGCTGCCCGCAGTTTTTACGCAAATACCTGCTGAAAAGTAAAATCGAAAAGGCCAATGCCGACGTGGTCATCGTTTGGGATCTGGTACCCGGTCTGGCCGCCAAACCGAAACGCGGTAAGCTGGTTTACTACGATCACGGTTGTTCATGGCGCTACCCGAAGAATCACAAAACCTTGCGTTTTCTCGCCATGCTGGACGGGGTGATATCGGCTTCATTTGCCTCAAAACGGGTGATGGAACTGCGCTTTAATTTGCCCTGTCCGAATCACGTGGTGATCAACCGACTGAAAACGCCCTCCGGTATCAGCGATAGCCTGAAACCACTCAGCAAGCCGATCAGAATAGGCACCGCCTCTCGCCTGGTCAGCCTGAAAGGCATCAGCGTGTCGTTACTGATGATGCAGGAACTGCTGCGCCGCGGGCATGATGTCACTCTGGAAATTGCAGGCAAGGGACCCGACAGGGCAGAATTTGAAGCCTTGGCGGAAAAGCTCGAGCTGGGCGACCGGGTCATCTTCAGCGGTTTTCAGGATAACGTCGCGGATTTCTTCAACCGCACACATATCTATATGAGTACGCCGATCACCGAACCCTTCGGCTTATCCTGTATGGAAGCGTTGTATTTCGGCGTGCCGGTCATATTCCCGCAGGTCGATGGTCAGCCAGAGGTGATCAAAGATGGGCACTGCGGTATTGGCTTGCTCCCCTCGGTAACGATTGAAGAACATCAACGGCTAACGGGTATCAAGGTGGATTTCCCTCACGATGTCTATGATCCACTCAGCGATACCTTGGTCATGCCGAAACTGCTGTCACATCTTGAGTGCGCAGATGCAGTGGAAAAGCTGATAGTGCCGGAAACATATCAAAGTATGAGTCAAAATGCGCAGCGTTACCCGGTTGAACATTTCAGCTACGCTATGTTCAAAACAGAATTTGACGACGCGCTGAAATCATTTACTGCTTAACATTAATGCGAGCCGGAAACCCAGCCCCATGCAACTACTCAAAGAAACCACACCGCACCCTGTCTTCAGTTATCTGATCTATTTGGGATGCGCTATCGCGTTTTGTACTATCCCCTTCGGTTCCGACACCGGGCGCAATCTTTTTTATGTCGCCAGCTATATCTCATTTATCGCCGTGTGTTTAAACCTGAAGTATTACTTTAAAAACAAAAAAAACCTTATCGTACCCGTTCTGTTTTTCTGCGTAGGCATGGGGAGCATTTTCTGGTTGCAGCACTTTAAACAACCGGGCGATTACATCAATATTTACCGCTCATACATGTCGACCGGCAAGTTGCAGATCGCCACCGCCTTTATTCTGCTGATTGCGTTAAATGAACGCCTTTGCATGCAACGCGCCTTTATTGTTATTGCGTTGGTGACGGGTATTGCGGTCAACGGTTATTCCCTTTATCAGGGCTTGTGGCTGGATATTGGCCGCGTAGAGATTAACTTCGATCGCGCTACCGTTGCCGCCTATTTGATTACCGCCATCAATCTGGTCATGCTGCAGGCAATTCTGATGCTGCGAACGAAATACCGCATTCCGCTCTATATCATCGGCTTTCTGGTCACCTTATCCACGCTGGTGCTGACCGGCACCCGGGCGGCGATGCTGGTCTACCCGGTCGCGGTAGGCCTGTCGATACTGGCGACGAAAAACCTGATTTCCCATAAGCACAAAATCCTGCTGATAGCTTCAGTACCTTTATTGTTGGTCGCCTGCGGGTTCATCTTTAAACCACAAATTGAACAGCGTATTGCCGATTTTAAAACCAACATGCAGCAAGCGAATAATCCAGAAATCGACAATTCCATTATGTCACGCCTTACGATGCAAATAATCGGGGTGCGTACCGGAAACCTGGCCCCGTTGGGACAATCGGCAGAACAGCGCGGAGAGGAAATCAAAGCTATAGTTGCCAAGCAGCCCGAACTGTATGGCGTAATGCCTTATATCAATGTTCATATGCACAATGAGCTGCTGGAAACCTACTCGCTCAAAGGCGTCTGGGGGGCCCTGTTTTTACTGGCGCTGTACATCGGCTTATTTGTTTCCTCATTAAAGCCTCACCGCAATGCACTGTTGCTGGGTGTGACCTTCAGCCTGTTTGTTTATGGGCTCAGTGACGTCATATTCTTTAGCACTGAAGGTACGGCGATTTTTTGCCTGGCGATCGTTGCCAGCGTGCTTTCAGTGAAAAAAACGTCGGTCGCTCAGGATTAACCTCATGAACTCATCGCCGCCTCTGCTCAGCGTTATCGTGCCATTTTACAACAACGAAAATTTCGTCGTTGCCAGCCTGAGCTCGCTGTTTAACCAGATCGGCGATGATATCGAGGTGGTCATCATTGATGACGGCTCGACCGACAAGTCCGCCTCGCTGGTGCGCCAACTGTTAGCCGAACGCCGGCATCCCCAGGTGGTCTTTATTTCGCAAGAAAATAGCGGTATCGCCCACGCCCGCAACGTCGGCTTGCAGCTGGCTACCGGGCGCTATGTCACCTTCCTCGACGGCGACGACTTGCTGAGCAGCGACTATCTGGCCATTCTGCGGCCATTGCTGCTGGCAAACGAAGACGACCTGATCGATTTTAATTATCAGAAGTTTGCTGACAGTCCGCCGGTACAGCCTGTTGGCACCGCGATCCGCAGCAGCACTTATGACTTTGCTGGCCAGGGCCTGGCCTGTCTCACCCCGTTATTTTCCCACTCAATGTGGCACCTGTGGAGCCGTGTCTATCGACGCTCATTGTTGGAAGGTGACCGATTCGAAGACGGTCGACGCTATGAAGATGTCATTTTCACGCCTTTTCAATATTTCAAAACGCGCAAAATTACTCATCTCGACCACGTGCTCTATTTCTATCGAGATAACAGTCAGGGGATCACCCGCAATATCAAACCCAAGGATATTGAGGACATGCTTTTTGCGACGGGGAAAATGTTGAGTTTTGTCGAACAGCACCGAGATGACGAGCCACTGCGCCAACTGGCGGCTCTGATGCTCGGGAACTGTTTTTCAGAAATCAGAGCGATGTCGAAAGCGCTGTACGGTTACTATCACTATGAACCGGAAACACTACGTACCTTCAAACGCCTGGCTGAAGTCTGTAGCAACAGCGGCGTACCGCGAAAAAAGATCCGGCAAATGCGGTACGCACGAGTGGACACCTGGCTGTCAAAAATGCGCTGGCAACTGAAAAAGCGCTAACTCACTCTTTATTCAGCGATAAATGATCCACCACTTCAGCGTAAATACGCTGTGGTTGGATCACGCCCATCGGGCTTTCAGCCTCCAGCGGCATAGTATAGCCGGTACGGGAAACCTGAATGATCCGATGCAGCTCCGGATCCTGAATCGGTCCGGTAGAACGCGAATCCGCGGTGACAAACAGGCTGATGGTTTTTACCTTCAGCGCCACGGCTAAATGCAGTGGGCCGGTATCGCCGGTAACCAACACATGGAAGCTGTCGATCAGCGTCAGCAACGTCTGCAGCCCCGTTTTACCGATGCGGTTGTCTACACACTCCCGGGTTTGAGGGCTAACCTGGCTCAGAAACTGCTGCGCTTTCCCTTCGTCGAAAGGCCCGCCAATCAGTACGATGCGCACATTGGCATGCTTGGCCACCAGCTCATCGGCCAACCGGGCAAAATGCGATACCGGCCAACAGCGCGATTCGGTAGAAGCGCCCAACTGAAAGCCTATCGTACAGTGCTCGCTGCTTTTGACGCCCGGTTGATACGGCGCGGGAATTTCCATGGTGGGATCGTCGCTGCGGCAACCCAAAATGGAAATCAGCTCCAACTTGCGGCGAATAAAATGGCCGTAGTAATGGAAGATATAGTTGGTCAACCAAGGTTCCAGCCCACAAATTCCGGAGCTGTAGTTATCCCGGATAATGTATTTAGCCCCGGATAAGACGGCGCTGATAATGTCGTACGGCAGATGTGAGTGCAGGATCAACGCCAAATCCGGCTGATGTTCGCGCAGCGATTTCAACAGCGGACGTAGACTTTTGATTTTGCTGTCCCAATACACCACGCGATCGTAGTAGCGGCCGTTTTCCACCAGCTCCTGATTCTTCTTGTGAACCACCAGAGTAATATGCGCGTTCGGATAGCGTTCACGCATCGCCCGCAGCGCAGGCGTGTTAAACATAAAGTCGCCCAACGCCGTCGTGGAATAGATGACGATATTGTCAAATTGAAGCCGACTGTCGAAAGTCGCCTTATCCTGGAAACGGCCGGACTTTGCGGTATAACGTCGCAAAAACCAATCCGCGACCTTAATTTTCCATTTTTTCGACATGTCAGTTCACTTTAAGTTGATAATACTCGGCCAGCGTCATGCCAACCGTACGCTGCTGCAGCCAGGCGAACAGCTGCTCTAAATCACGGTACAACACTTCAATATCCTGTTCGGTCTTAAAGGTTGGGCTGCCACCCGGCATAAACTCGGAAGAGTGGAGCATAAATTCCACGTAATCATGCCCCTGCGCCAAACAGCGCTCAGCCACAAGCTTCATTTTTTCCAGGTTTCCGCCGCTTGGGCGCAGCCAGTTGACCGACGGCGAACGTTGTTTGCCACGCAGCCGATCGTAACCCTGCTTCAGCGTATTCATCAGCGCAGAATGTTTATATTGAATGCTCATCGGCACTTCCAGCAGAGATGAGGAACCCGCTCTGGCGATATTTTCCGGATCGATAAAATAGGCCTGCGATGGGAAATGGCGATAGTCAGTGCCGCCGTTACCCTGCGGGTTGCCCGGTGAGTACTGCCAGTTAACGCGCGGCGTAACCGAGCAATCCACCTGATAACCATACTCCAGCAGCAAGGCGGCATAGTATTCGTTAAACGCCCAACGCCCGGCGCGATGGCTGAGCATTTTTGTCTGGAAGCTGTCTTCCAACAGTTTGGTCATGTGATCGACCTTGGCGCGGATTTGCTCGGCCGGGTATTCGATCAGATAGGGTTTGTGTCGCCAGTCATCTTCGGTCAACGGCGTCAGCGGCGGGCTGTTCCAGGCATGCAGATGCATTCCCACTTCGCCGGTACCGCGGGCAATCACATCGCGAGCGAACTCGACATATTCTGCATCCATCGCCATTTCATAGTTGGTGAGGTACACCGGCTTAAAGCCATATTTCTCACACAGCGCCTGAAAGCGCGGCAAAAAGCGCGTGTTATCGGTCGAAATGCGATCGTGGTTTTGCCACAGATTGTCGCCTTCGGTATCAATGGTGATGAGAAATGCCGGTTTGGTCATAAATATCGGGCCTGATATCAACAGAATGCATTATGTTACGCAGGGCGTTTCGCCAGGGCAAACGACTTTAGTGCCTGGTTTTGACAACGTTGAAGGCATTTTGTCACTTCCCAAGGCGATTTTTTCTCTTCACGGCAAGAAAACCGTGCAACAGTAGCCACATGCGATCGGGTCATTTAGAATCAAAGATTGGTTTCCCTGAAAGCGACTCATGATGAACGACGCGCCAGCCCTTGCTCCTGATACCTCGATACAGCGTATTTTGATCGTTAAACTTCGCCACCACGGCGACATGTTGCTGATCACGCCGGTCATCAATACCCTGCAGCAAAACTACCCGCAGGCGCAGATCGACGTACTGCTGTATAAAGAAACCCAGGAAATGCTGGTCAGCCATCCGGCCTTGTCGAACGTCTTCGTGATCGATCGTCAATGGAAAAAACAGGGTACGAAAGCGCACCTGAGTCATGAACTGAATCTGATCCGACAGCTTAAGGCCCGGCATTACGATCTGGTGGTCAACCTGGCCGATCAGTGGCGCAGCGCTATTCTCGCCCGGCTGACCGGTGCACGTATCCGGCTGGGGTTCGATTTCCCCAAGCGTCAGGGCTTCTTATGGCGGCACTGCCACACGCATTTGGTACCGGTCAGCGATCATGCCCGGTTGCACACCGTTGAACAAAACCTGTCGCTGTTACAGCCGCTTGGCCTGCCAGGCGTCAGTCAGCAGGTCACCATGAGCTATCCATCGCAGGACTGGCAAGCCTGCGAGCAACTGTTGCAGCAACAGGGCATTACCGGCGATTACATTGTGGTGCAACCCACTTCCCGCTGGTTCTTCAAATGCTGGAGCGAAGAAAAAATGGCCGCCACCATCAGCGCGTTGCAGGCCGACGGTCACTCATTGGTGATCACCTCTGGCCCGGATCCAAAAGAACGCGAAATGGTGGCGCGCATTCTGGCGCTCTGTCCGCCACAGGGCGTAGTGTCCCTGGCTGGGCAACTGACGCTGCGGCAACTGGCCGCCCTGATCGACCACGCAAAACTGTTTATCGGCGTAGATTCGGTGCCTATGCACATGGCCGCCGCGCTGCAGACCCCTTGCATCGCGCTGTTTGGCCCTTCCAAACTGGTGTTCTGGCGTCCATGGCAGGTCATTGGCCATGTGATATGGGCCGGTGATTATGGCACCTTGCCCGATCCGGACGCCATTGATACCGGCACCGATGAACGTTATCTGGACCTTATTCCTACAGACGCGGTGATTGCAGCCGCGCGGAGCACGCTGGCATGAAAGCATTTCGTTTGGCGATCGTTCGCCAAAAATACCGCCCGGACGGTGGAGCTGAGCGTTTCGTCTCACGCGCCCTGGAGGCGCTGGAACAGCAGGACCTGGATCTTAACGTCATCACCCGCGAATGGCAGGGTGATGCCAACCCGAACTGGCACATTCACCTGTGCAATCCGCTGAAATTTGGCCGCATCAGCCGTGAACGCGGCTTTGCCGACGCGGCCAGAGCCCTGTGGCAAAAGGAACGCTTCGATTTGGTGCAAAGCCATGAGCGCATTCCGGGCTGCGATATTTATCGCGCCGGCGATGGCGTGCATCGCCGCTGGTTATTGCAGCGGGCGCGCCTGCTGCCGGAATGGCGCCGCAAGTGGCTGTTCTCCAACCGCTACCACCGTTACGTGATGTGTGCGGAACGGGCGATGTACGCCGCTCCGGAGCTGAAAGCGGTCATCTGCAACGCCGAAATGATTAAACAGGAAATCATCGATGATTTCGGCGTTCCCGCCGATAAAATTACGGTGATCTACAACGCCATTGATAATCAAAAATTTCTGCCCGCCAATGCCGAACAGCGACAGCAGCTACGTCAGCAATACCAGATCCCGCAACAGGCGCACTGCCTGATTTTTGTCGGCTCAGGTTTTGAACGCAAAGGGCTGGCCGCCGCCATTCGCGCCGTCGCAGCCACCGACAGCTATCTGCTGGTAGTAGGGAAGGATAAGGCTGAAAAACGCTATCAGGCGCTGGCGCAGTCGCTCGGTTGCAGCGAACGGGTGCGGTTTATGGGAGTGCAGAAACAAACGCTGCCCTTCTACCAGGCCGCCGATGCGCTGTTATTACCGACGTTGTACGACCCGTTCCCCAATGTGATTCTGGAAGCCATGTCCTGTGGCCTTCCGGTGATCACCAGCACCACCTGTGGCGGTGCCGAGTTTATCACTCAGGGGCAAAATGGGTTTGTGACCGATGCCCTCGACGTACCGGCGCTGATCGAGGCGATCACCGCGTTGCCACGTCAGGCTCAGGGTTCCACCATGGGTGAAGCCGCAAGATTACGTATCATGTCGGCTACCCCGGCACACCTGTCGGAACAGCTGATATCCCTTTATAACCGGCTGCTGGATTAACTATGCGTATTCTGATGATTATCGACGGTCTGCCTGGCGGCGGCGCAGAAAAAGTGGTGCTGACGCTGTGCCAGGGCATGCAGCAAATGGGCAATGACGTCAGCCTGATTTCATTGCGCGATGTCTGTAACTACCCTATCCCTACCGGCATTCACTACCAGGTGGTGGCGGACAGCAGCCGTTCGCCATGGCGTAAACTGACCGAACTGTCTCGCCGCGCCGCCGCGTTGGACAAGGCCATCGCAGATAACGAACGCCAACAGGGCGCCTATGATCTGGTGTTCTCCAACCTGCATAAAACCGATCGCATCGTCAGCCGCAGCAAACTGCTCTCGTCAGATCGCCTGTGGTTTTGCATTCACGGCATCCTTTCAACCTCTTATCTGGGCCACCGCAAGGGGCTGGATCGCTGGTTGAAACAGCGAAAAATCGCGGCGGTTTACCAAGGCAGAAATATCGTTGCGGTATCAAAGGCCGTCGGGGACGATTTACAGCGGAACCTGCCGATCCAGCCAAGCAGACTGGAAGTGATCAATAATCCGTTCGACATTGCCAGCATCGAGCAGCAGGCGGCAGAGCCCTGCGAGTTGGCGGGCAAAGATTACCTGGTGCACGTTGGGCGTTTTCATCCGCACAAACGGCACGATCGCCTGCTGAAAGCCTATGCCCAATCGGGTATACAGGCGCCGTTGGCGCTGATCGGCACCGGCAGCGAATCCCATATCGCACAGGTGAAGCAACTGGCGAACCAGTTGGGCATTGCCGAGCGCGTGCTGTTTCTCGGCTTCCAGGCCAATCCCTACCCGTTTATTCGCCACGCATCCCTGCTGGTGCTGAGCTCCGACAGTGAGGGCTTTGGCAACGTACTGGTTGAAGCGCTGCTGTGCGATACGCCGGTGGTCAGCACCCGTTGCCCGGGCGGTCCTGCGGAAATTCTGGAAAAAGCGGGAATGGAAAACGCATTGGCGGAGCTCAATGAAAAATCGCTGGCGGAAAAAATGGCGGAAATGTATGCCTCGCCCCCGGAGATTAATCACCAACAGCTGCTGAGCTATGGGTTACAGCCTATTTGTCAGCAATATTTATCGCTCAAAAAATAATTAAGGCAGGGGAAACCCTGCCTTATTTTTAATTAATTGAACGCCTGTATTTTTTCCCACACATCATCAACGGGCACATCAATACAGTCACCCGATTCGGTCTGCAAAATGTGATAGCGGCCGGACCATGGGTGCCAGGATTCTTTATCCGTATCGCCAAAGAACACCACCATATCTTTATTCAACGCGGCAGCCAGATGCATCTGCCCACCATCGCTGCACAACACCCTGTCGCATAAATCAAAACCGGCCAGTAATTCCCGCACCGACGCCGTTGGGTACAGCGCCACACGCTCGTTCTGGCACAGCGCCAACAGTTGCTCGGCCCGTTTCTGATCGCCAATATCATCCGGCGTCAGCGTGCCCTGAGGCGACCAAAAAATCAGGACTCCCGTGTTGGGTTCAGCAAGTAAGCGATTGATAATTTCAGCATAGCGTTCGATCGGCCAGCGCCGCTTAGGACTGCGGCTGCTGATATGAACGGCACAAATCCGCTCGACCGACGGTAAGCTGGCTTGCAACCGCTGCGCTGCCTGTTGACGCTCTTCCGCGGTCAGAAACACCCGCACCGGCGGGATAGGGATGGATTGTTCGGTAATAGCCGAGAGGTAGCTGAAGGTATGTTCTACCTGATGTTTTCCGCTGAAATTCGCCTTGCGGAAAGGATGATGAATATCAGGCGTGCCTAAATCTGCACCAATGATATTGCTGACCCCGGCCATTTTTGCCAATCGCAGACTGTACTTGCAGGGTACCGGATTGGCCAGGATGGCCGCGTCGAATTTTATTTTACGCAGCTGAAGAAAAATCATCAGCCGTTCGAAATAAACCCCCAGCGTGGTTTCATTTTTCGCCTTATGCTTTGCTTTTTTATAGACAAAGACTTTTTCCAGATGCGGGTTATTTTTAACGACATCCTGGCTAACTTTATTGATTAACAGATAAAGTTTGGCGTCCGGATAGGCAATTTTCACCCCTTCGATCAACGGGGTTGTACAAACAAGATCGCCAATATTGTCACGGCGAATAATTAAAATATTCTTCATTCCAAGCCTATCAGCGAAATCTCTCGCCTGTTGTCTGAAACTGACACCCAAGGTTACCAAATTAGCGCCTTTCCCTTCCAGTTATGGTACTATTCTGAATAACCCATATAAATGAAATTGATAGAATGTTGCTGCGTTTATATCAGGTACTACTCTACCTTATCCAACCCCTGATCTGGCTCCGCTTACTGTTGCGCAGCCGCAAAGCTCCAGCCTACCGTAAACGCTGGGCAGAACGCTATGGCTTCTGCGCCGGTAAAGTCGTGCCGGGCGGGATCATGCTGCATTCCGTCTCCGTGGGTGAAACGCTGGCCGCCATCCCCTTGGTCCGCGCGCTACGCCACCGCTACCCCTATTTACCGATTACTGTGACCACGATGACCCCGACAGGTTCAGAACGCGTGCAGTCCGCCTTCGGTAAAGACGTTCATCACGTTTATCTGCCTTACGATCTGCCTGGCTCGATGCGCCGTTTCCTGGATCAGGTGAATCCCAAGCTGGTCATCATCATGGAAACCGAGCTGTGGCCCAACCTGATTAACGCATTGCATCAGCGCCAAATTCCGCTGGTGATCGCCAACGCCCGTCTCTCTGCCCGCTCAGCCGCCGGTTATAAAAAAATCGGCGGTTTTGTCCGCGATATGCTGCGCCGTATTACGCTGATCGCCGCGCAAAATCAGGAAGATGGCGAGCGCTTTATCGAGCTTGGCCTGAAACGCTCACAGCTTACCGTTACCGGTAGCCTGAAATTCGATATTTCCGTTACTCCGGAACTGGCAGCACGCGCGGTCACATTACGCCGTCAATGGGCGCCGCGTCGCCCGGTATGGATCGCCACCAGCACCCATGAAGGCGAAGAAAGCATTCTGCTGGCTGCACACCGAAAACTGCTGGAGAAACACCCTGACCTGCTGTTGATCCTGGTGCCCCGCCACCCGGAACGCTTCGCGACGGCCAAAGATCTGGTACAAAAAGCTGGTTTCAGTTACACCCTGCGCAGCAGCGGTGAAATCCCTTCCGGCGGCACTCAGGTGGTGATCGGCGATACTATGGGCGAATTGATGCTGCTGTACGGCATTGCCGATCTGGCCTTCGTTGGCGGCAGCCTGGTGGAACGTGGCGGGCATAACCCGCTGGAAGCCGCGGCACACGCCATTCCGGTACTGATGGGGCCACATACCTTCAACTTCAAGGACATTTGCGCCAAACTGTCGCAAGCGGAAGGGTTGATCACCGTGACCGACGAGGAATCGCTGGTCAAGGAAGTGGCTACATTGCTCACCGATGAAGACTATCGTCGCTATTACGGCCGCCACGCGGTGGAAGTGCTGTATCAAAACCAGGGAGCGCTGCAACGCCTGCTGCAACTGTTGGAACCGCACCTGCCGCCTCGGAGCCATTAAATGAGCGACCGTAAAAGCCTGTCGGTGGTGATTATCGCCAAGAACGAGGCCGGGCTGCTGCCGGATTGCCTGCACTCCGTTGCCTGGGCAGACGAAATCATCATGCTCGACTCTGGCAGCCAGGATGACAGCGTCGCCGTTGCCGAAAGCCTGGGTGCCAAAGTATTCACCCATACCGACTGGCATGGCTTCGGCAAACAGCGGCAACTGGCTCAAAGTTATGCCAGCCACGACTATATTCTGATGATTGACGCCGACGAACGCGTTACGCCGGAATTGCGCCAGTCTATTGAACAAGCGCTGGCCGCGCCGGATGAGAATAAGGTCTACAGCTGCGCACGCCGCAACCTGTTCCTGGGGCGCTTTATGCGCCACAGCGGCTGGTATCCCGATCGCGTCAACCGCCTGTATGCCAATCGGCGTTATCGCTATAACGACAATCTGGTGCACGAGTCCCTCAATACTGACGGGGCGAAAGTGGTGCCCCTTAGCGGCGACCTGCTGCACCTGACCTGCCGTGACTTCTTTGCCTTTCAACGCAAACAGCTGCGTTATGCCGAAGAGTGGGCCATTCAACGCCATCAGGCCGGCAAGCGCTGTGGCTATCTGTCGATACTGACCCACACCCTTGGCGCCTTTTGCAAAACCTGGCTGCTGCGTGCCGGTTTTCTGGACGGTAAACAGGGGTTGCTGTTAGCCGTGGTCAACGCGCAATATACTTTCAATAAATATGCCGCACTCTGGGCATTGGGCCGCAACTATTCAGAGAAGTGAATCATGACCCGTAAAGCCATTTATCCCGGTACTTTCGATCCCATGACTAACGGCCACCTGGATTTGGTGACACGTGCATCTTTGATGTTCGATCACGTCATCCTGGCCATTGCCGCCAGCCCGAGCAAAAAGCCGCTGTTCACGCTGGATGAACGCGTAGCCTTGGCCAGCCAGGTGACGTCGCATCTGGATAACGTGGAAGTGCTGGGGTTCAGTGAACTGATGGCACACTTTGCCGCCCATCAGAATGCCAATATTCTGGTACGCGGCTTGCGTGCGGTCTCTGATTTTGAATATGAATTGCAGTTGGCGAACATGAACCGCCATTTAATGCCGACATTGGAAAGCGTGTTTCTGATGCCTTCCGAAGAGTGGTCGTTCATCTCCTCCACCCTGGTGAAGGAAGTCGCACGGCACGGCGGCGATATCTCACCTTTCCTGCCGGCCGTAGTCACTCAGGCACTGTTCGAAAAGCTCGCCGAACACTAATCAGCGCTGGCAGCGACGGCAGAAAAATGTGCTGCGCTGCCCGTGTTTCGCAGACTCAATCGGCGTGCCGCATGCGCGACAAGGCTCCCCCGCACGGCCGTACACCTGCAACTCCTGCGCGAAATAACCCGGTTTACCGTCTGACTGCAGGAAATCGCGCAGCGTGGTGCCCCCTTGTTCGATTGAACGCAGCAACACCGCCTTGATGGTCTCCGCCAATAACTCCGCCTCCGCTTTGCTCAGCGAGCCCGCTGGACGGTCTGGCAAGATCCCGGCGGTAAACAGCGATTCACTGGCGTAGATGTTGCCTACCCCGACCACCAACTTGTTATCCATCAACCAGGGTTTGATCAGCGTGCGCTTGCTGCGTGACTTTTCGTACAGGTAAGCGCCGTTAAAGGCTTCGCTTAGCGGTTCCGGCCCCAGGTGCGCCAGCACGTTGCTGGCCGCCAGATCCTCGCACCATAACCAGGCGCCAAAACGGCGGGGATCGGTATAGCGCAGTGTCATGCCATTGCTGATCACCAGATCGACGTGGTCGTGCTTGCCGGCTTCGGTTTCCTCAGCCAGCATGCGCAGGCTGCCGGACATGCCCAGGTGAACGATAATCCAACCGTGGTCCAGTTCAATCAGCAGATACTTGGCACGGCGTTGCACGCTGCGCACCGGTTGGTCGCTCAGCGCCAGAATTTGCTCGGAAACCGGCCAGCGCAGACGGGCATTCCGCACCACCGCATATTGAATGCTGTGACCGACGAGATAAGGTTCAATCCCGCGTCGGCTGGTTTCAACTTCTGGTAATTCAGGCATCTGGCGCTCTCCCGTTGATTTCCTACCTTTATAAAACAAAAAACCCGGCCGAGGCCGGGTTTTTATTAATCCACTAAAATTATTTAATTTTAGCTTCTTTGTACAGTACGTGTTGACGGACAACTGGATCGAATTTCTTCAGTTCCAATTTTTCCGGCTTAGTACGCTTGTTCTTCGTGGTGGTATAGAAGTGACCAGTACCAGCAGAAGAAACCAGCTTGATCTTCTCGCGAACACCTTTAGCCATGATTCAGTTCCTTAATACTTCTCACCACGGGCACGCAGATCGGCCAAGACCGTCTCAATACCCTTCTTATCGATAACACGCATACCTTTAGCAGATACACGCAGAGTTACAAAGCGCTTCTCAGCCTCAACCCAAAAACGGTGTGAGTGCAGGTTCGGCAGAAAACGGCGTTTGGTCGCGTTCATTGCGTGGGAACGGTTGTTACCGCTCACCGGGCGCTTGCCAGTAACTTGGCAGACTCGGGACATGTCTATTCTCCAAAAATCAAATCAGCTCGAGCTTCGTATAGGGTATGGCCGCCTCGTCAGGCTTTTAGAGCCCATCTCAGCAAACTTCATACTGAGGAGACTCTCGTCATCAGGTCAGAAACCACACATCAGGTTAGAAACCTGCTGAGATAGGCTCTTGCGCCAAACCCAAGATTCTCAAAGGTGGCGTAGTATACGCTCTGAAGCGTAAGTGCTCAAGTCCCGAACAGCTAAAGATCCCATAAGGATCGCGAAAAAATCGCTTAAAGCCATCCGCGTTCGGCAAAAGAGACGCATTCACCCCGACCTATAACCAAATGATCGAGCACTCGGATCTCCAATAACAGGCAGGCATTAACCACTTGCTCAGTTATCAAACGGTCGGCGTGGCTGGGTTCAGCCTTACCCGAAGGATGATTATGCGCCAGAATAATGGCGGCCGCATTAGCCTTCAACGCTTCACGCACAATTTCTCTCGGGTGTACGACGACGCTGCTGATGGTACCAGCAAACATCTCCTGATGGCGAATAACACGGTGCTGATTGTCTAAAAACAATACCAAAAACACTTCCCGCTCATGGTGCGCCAGCAAACTTTGCAGATAATGCTGGGTCATCCTGGGGTTGAGCATGGCATTTTCCTGTGCCAGATGACTGGAAAAGAAGCGGAACGCCAGCTCCGAAATCGCCTGCAGTTGGGCATAACTGGAATTACCCAGCCCCTTGTGACTGCAAAAAACCGAATGGTCTGCCGACATCAGGTGATACAGCGAGCCAAACTGCGCCAATAATTGCTCTGCCAGTTGCATAACGTGCACGCCGGGAAAGCCGGTGCGCAGGAAAATGGCCAGCAGCTCCGCATCGGACAATGCCGACGCCCCGTAACGCAACAATTTTTCCCGTGGCGCCAATGTATCCTGCCACAGGGTGATTACCTGACTGCTCATTAACACCCTCCCGAAAACGCCACAGCATGCCACGCAGCGAAGCAGCTCACGACAGGTGTTTGATAACATTGCGAAGTGCTGCGCAAAGCACAATGTAACGCGTTGCAGGCGCAGCGGAATCACTCACCTGTCGGACGGTTATGCTAAAATGGCACATCTTTCGGATTCAATCGGACAATCATGATGACGGGACTTTCCGGCAAACATATTGTGCTTGGCATCAGTGGCGGTATCGCCGCATACAAATGCCCAGAACTGGTACGCCGCCTGCGTGACAGAGGCGCGGAAGTGCGTGTGATAATGACAGGCGCGGCGAAAGCCTTTATCACGCCGCTGACGCTGCAGGCCGTTTCCGGCTACCCGGTCTCGGACGATCTGCTGGATCCCGCCGCCGAAGCTGCAATGGGTCATATTGAGCTCGGCAAATGGGCGGACCTGGTGATTCTGGCGCCGGCTACCGCCGATCTGCTGGCGCGCGTCGCCGCCGGAATGGCCAACGATCTGCTGACCACCGTCTGCCTGGCCACGGCGGCACCGATCGCTGCCGCACCCGCCATGAACCAGCAAATGTACCGCGCCGTCGCCACCCAGGCCAATCTGCAGACGCTACAAGCGCGCGGTATGCTGCTCTGGGGGCCTGACAGCGGCAGTCAAGCCTGTGGCGACGTCGGCCCAGGCCGCATGCTCGATCCGCTGGAAATCGTCGAACTGGCGAACAGCCATTTCTCCGCACCGCAAGATCTGAAACATTTAAAGATTATGCTCACCGCCGGCCCCACGCGCGAAGCGCTGGATCCGGTTCGTTTCATCAGCAACCACAGCTCCGGCAAGATGGGCTTTGCCATCGCCGCCGCCGCCGCCGCACGCGGTGCGCAGGTCACGCTGATCGCAGGGCCGGTCAACCTGTCGACGCCGCCATCGGTCACCCGTGTAGATGTGATCAGCGCATTGGAAATGGAGCAGGCGGTCCAGCAAAGCGCCGGCCAACAGGATATTTTTATATCTTGCGCTGCCGTGGCCGATTACCGCGCCGAGCAGATTTCCGATGAAAAAATAAAAAAACAGGGTGATGAAATCATCCTCAAAATGGTAAAAAACCCCGATATCGTTGCCGGCGTCGCCGCGATGACCAAAAATCGGCCTTTTGTCGTGGGGTTTGCTGCCGAAACCCAGAATGTGGAAGAATACGCGCGACAAAAACTGGCGCGTAAGAAACTGGATTTAATTTGCGCTAACGATGTATCGCTTGCAGAGCATGGGTTTAACAGTGACACCAATGCCTTGCACCTTTTTTGGCAGAATGGAGAAAAGCGCCTGCCGCTGAGCGACAAGGCACTCCTTGGCCAACGTTTAATAGACGAGATAGTCAGCCGTTATGATGAAAAAAATCGACGTTAAAATCCTCGACCCGCGTATCGGGAAGGACTTCCCTTTACCGACCTACGCCACCCCAGGTTCCGCAGGCCTTGATCTACGTGCCTGCCTGGACAGCGCTGTCGAGTTGGCGCCGGGTGAAACCACGCTGCTGCCAACGGGCCTGGCTATTCATATTGCCGACACCGATCTTGCCGCAGTGATCCTGCCGCGTTCCGGTCTGGGCCATAAACACGGTGTGGTACTGGGCAATCTGGTCGGCCTGATCGACTCCGACTACCAGGGCCAACTGATGGTTTCCGTCTGGAACCGTGGTCAGAAATCCTTCACTATTGAGCCAGGTGAACGTATCGCGCAGATGGTGTTCGTGCCGGTAGTTCAGGCTGAATTCAATCTGGTAGAAGAGTTCGACAGCAGCGAACGCGGTGCCGGTGGCTTTGGCCACTCCGGCCGCCACTAAGCGCTGCCTGATACCTGACCGACGACAAGGAATTGTCGCCTTAAATCTTGCTACCCCGGAGAGAAGGACGGCTCCATGGCAAGATTTGGCCGACTACGATTACAGCGCACACCAGGGCGCATGGAGAATACAGGTCGTTAAGGCCGCTGACCCCAGCATCGTAAAAAAGCTATCACATAAGCCGCACAGAGCTTTCTCTGCAACGGCCGGTGCCCGGGTTTCCGAAAGTCTAAGCAGTTTTAGCAAGGGTCTAATCAGACATGGCAGAAAAAGAAAATATCAAAAGGAATCGGCGCGAGGAAATACTGCAGGCATTAGCCCAGATGCTGGAGTCCAGCGACGGTAGCCAGCGTATTACCACCGCTAAACTTGCCGCTAACGTCGGAGTCTCCGAAGCTGCACTGTACCGGCACTTTCCCAGCAAAACACGGATGTTCGACAGCCTGATCGAGTTTATTGAAGACAGCCTGATCACGCGCATCAACCTGATTTTGCAGGATGAAAAAGAGACCTTTAACCGTCTGCGCCTGATTTTGCTGCTGGTATTGGGGTTCGCCGAACGCAACCCTGGCCTGACGCGAATCATGACCGGCCATGCGCTGATGTTTGAACAGGATCGCCTGCAAGGCCGCATCAACCAGCTGTTTGAACGCATTGAAGCGCAATTGCGTCAGGTACTGAAAGAGCGAAAACTGCGGGAAGGCAAAGGCTTTATCGTGGACGAAACGCTGCTGGCAAGCCAGCTGCTGGCGTTCTGCGAGGGGATGCTGTCGCGCTACGTGCGATCTGAATTCCGCTATCGCCCAACCCAAGAGTTCGATGGCCGCTGGCCACTGCTGGCGGCACAGCTGCAATAAACCCGTTACCGGGCGCATTTTACGCGCCCGGTAACGTAGATACTGAGTTAGACCCCGTACTGCTCACGATAGGCGCGCACCGCCGCCAGGTGATCCGCCATTTCTGGCTTTTCTTCGAGATAAACAATCAAATCCTTCAGCGTCACGATGGAAATCACCTTGCAGTGATAGTCACGCTCAACTTCTTGAATGGCCGAAATATCCGCACGACCTCGTTCCTGACGATCGAGTGAAATCAGCACGCCGGCCAACGTTGCGCCGCTGGCACCGATGATTTCCATGGATTCACGGATAGCCGTACCGGCAGTGATCACATCGTCCACCAGCATCACGCGGCCCTGTAGCGGGCTGCCTACCAGCGTGCCACCTTCGCCATGGGTCTTGGCTTCCTTACGGTTAAAGCAGTAAGGCACGTCGCGCTCATGGTGCTCTGCCAAAGCCACCGCCGTGGTGGTGGCAATCGGGATACCTTTGTAAGCAGGACCAAACAGCAGATCAAACTCAATACCGGAATCCATCAGAGCTTCAGCGTAGAAACGCCCGAGTAGCGCAAGATCACGCCCGGTATTAAACAGGCCGGCATTAAAGAAATACGGGCTGGTGCGGCCGGATTTCAGGGTGAACTCGCCGAATTTCAATACCTGCTTGTTAAGCGCGAACTCGATAAACTGGCGCTGATAGGCTTTCATTACTGCTTCTCCTCGTCTGGTCGGTTAGATCTGTTAATACTGCCGCCCGATCGCCGGGCGTAAAAAAGGCGACTCTTGAGTCGCCTTAAAAAATTAGTCTGCCAGCGCCGCTTTCTGCGCCTGGAAGATGGTATCGATGCCCCCTCGAGCCAGCGCCAATAACGCCAACAGTTCATCATGGCTGAACGGCTCGCCCTCGGCGGTGCCCTGCACCTCGATCATACGGCCATCTTCCATCATCACCACGTTCATGTCGGTTTCTGCTGCAGAGTCTTCAACGTACTCCAAATCGCACAGCGCTTCGCCGTTAACGATACCGACGGAAACCGCCGCCACCAGCCCTTTCATCGGGTTGGCTTTCAGCTTGCCGTTGGCCACCAGCGCATTCAACGCATCGGCCAGCGCAACGCAGGCGCCGGAAATGGACGCGGTACGGGTACCGCCATCGGCCTGCAATACGTCACAGTCGAGAGTGATGGTGAACTCACCGAGTTTTTTCAGATCTACCGCGGCACGGAGCGAACGGGCAATCAGGCGCTGGATCTCCAGCGTGCGGCCACCCTGCTTGCCTTTTGCGGCCTCGCGGGCGTTACGGCTGTGGGTGGAACGCGGCAACATGCCGTACTCAGCGGTGATCCAACCCTGGCCCTGACCTTTCAGGAAGCGCGGCACACCCTCTTCTACCGTGGCGGTGCACAAAACTTTGGTATCGCCAAACTCAACCAGCACTGAGCCTTCTGCGTGTTTGGTATAATGACGGGTCAGTGTCAGTGGGCGAACTTGTTGTGGTGCTCTGCCTGCAGGACGCATGGGCTCTCTCCGGCTTCTTATCAACGATTGGCTGCGCATTATACGGGCTTCGTGACGTAATGCCTATCCTGCCCGAAGGTCCAACGCTATAATCGCTCCATCTTTTCCTATTACGGGTACGCATCAATGATCCGCAGCATGACAGCCTACGCTCGGCGAGAAATCAAGGGTGAATGGGGCAGCGCAGCTTGGGAGCTGCGTTCCGTTAACCAACGCTATCTGGAAACCTACATCCGTCTGCCGGAACAATTCCGCAGCCTGGAACCGGTGATCCGCGAACGCATTCGTGGTCGTTTGACCCGCGGCAAAGTGGAGTGCAACCTGCGCTTTGAGCTGGATCCGAGCGCGCAAAGTTCGATGATCCTGAACGAAAAACTGGCCAAGCAGCTGGTTGAAGCCGCCAACTGGGTAAAAATGCAGAGCGACGAAGGCGAAATCGATCCTATCGACGTCCTGCGTTGGCCTGGCGTGATGTCTGCTCAAGAGCAGGATCTGGACGCCATCAGCGCACAGCTGATGCAAGCGCTGGATGGTGCACTGGATGACTTCATTGTGGCTCGCGAAAGCGAAGGCACCGCACTGAAAGCGCTGATCGAACAGCGTCTGGAAGGCGTGAGCGCTGAAGTAATCAAGGTTCGCGCCCAAATGCCCAACATTCTGCAATGGCAGCGTGAGCGTCTGGTCAGCAAACTGGAAGAAGCCCAGGTGCAGCTGGAAAACACCCGCCTGGAGCAGGAGCTGGTGCTGATGGCGCAGCGTATTGACGTTGCCGAAGAGCTGGATCGCCTTGAAGCTCACGTAAAAGAAACGCACAACATCCTGAAGAAGAAAGAAGCCGTGGGCCGTCGCCTCGACTTTATGATGCAGGAGTTCAACCGCGAATCCAACACGCTGGCATCCAAGTCCATCAATGCCGAAGTGACCACTTCAGCCATCGAGCTGAAAGTGTTGATCGAGCAGATGCGCGAACAGATCCAGAATATCGAGTAATACATTGCTTCATTCGTTTAAGCCCGCACCCGCGGGCTTTTTTTATGGCGCAGAAGACCGCACCTGAAAAGGCGCGGCGGTGGTATGCGGCTTAATACAGCTCTTGGGTTGGCCGCAAAACAATTTCGTTGATATCCACCTCCGCCGGTTGCTCGATGGCATAGGCGATGGCACGCGCTACGGAATCCGCCGGGATGGCCTGTTGATAAAACTCCTCAACGAACTTCACGCTTTCCCGGTCCGAGGTGCCAAGCTTCAGTTCGGAATCCACGGCTCCCGGACAGATAATGGTGGTGCGAATATGTGCCCCCACCTCATAACGCAAGCCTTCGGAGATAGCGCGTACCGCAAACTTGGTGCCGCTGTAAACGGCGCCGCCCGGGCTAAGCACCTTCAGACCGGCGACGGAGGCGACATTGATAAAGTGACCGCTCTGCTGTTGCTCGAACACCGGTAGCACAGCGGCAATACCATACAGCACACCTTTGAGGTTGATATCGATCATCCGTTCCCATTCGTCGACCCGGGTGGCGCTCAGCGGGGCTATCGCCATTAACCCTGCGTTGTTCACCAACACATCAACGCGCCCAAATTCCGTTATTGCGGCATCGACCATTGCCTCCACGTCGTTACGGCGAGTGACATCTACCGCTACCGCGAGCGCTTTACCCCCGGCCGCGATGATTTCATTCGCCAATGCATCAAGACGCGTTTTGCGACGCGCTGCCAATACCAACGTTGCGCCCCGAGCGGCGAGATGGCGAGCTGTCGCCTCGCCCAATCCACTACTGGCGCCGGTAATAATCACAACCTTGCCTGAAATCTGGCTCATACAGTTCTCCTCAGCAAAAAGGCCATAAAGCCTCCGTTATAGAACCGGATGTCGCGATGTGTCGTGAAGCCAAAAATAACCCTGCGATTTATAAGTCATCGCAAAGGCTGAAGTATAGTACAGCCGTAAAAAACCGGGTCACAAGCGACTCTCGCCGTGAAATTCGCGTTGAATTTATTTATGAAAAACTGCCGATAAGTAAGAGAGGATGACAATCGGCAACTTACCCGGCTTACCGAAAGTATTTTGTTCTAATTATCACGTAATGTAATGAAAGGCCGGGAGAGCTGTGGCTAAATGTGTTTTTTCCTGCCCGTTTAGCCGTACGGACTCTTTATGCCGCAAATTCTGCAATTTATTTTTGCCCTGGTGGTGATCATCGCCCTGGCACTACTGGTCAGTAATGACCGCAAGAAAATCCGCCTGCGTTATATTATTCAGCTTTTAGTCATTGAAGGCGCACTCGCCTATTTCTTCCTGCATTCAGAGAGCGGCCTGAGCGTCATCAAGCACGTTGCAGGTTTCTTTGAAACGCTGCTGACCTACGCCGCACAGGGTTCCGACTTTGTGTTTGGTGGCATGAGTAAAGACGGGCTGGCGTTTATCTTCCTGGGCGTGTTATGCCCGATTATCTTTATTTCCGCGCTGATCGGTATTTTGCAGCATTTCCGCATTCTGCCGCTGATTATCCGTCTGGTCGGCACCCTGCTGTCCAAGGTTAACGGCATGGGCAAACTGGAATCTTTCAACGCCGTCAGCACGCTGGTGCTCGGCCAGTCTGAAAACTTTATCGCCTACAAGGGCATCATCGGCGATATCTCGCCGCGTCGCATGTACACCATGGCAGCCACCGCCATGTCGACGGTATCCATGTCCATCGTCGGTGCCTACATGTCGATGATCGATGCGCAATACGTGGTAGCCGCGCTGATCCTCAATATGTTCAGCACCTTTATCATATTGTCGATCATCAACCCTTATCAGTTGGACGATGAACCCGAACTGAAACTGAGCAAGCTGCATGAAGACCAGAGCTTCTTTGAAATGCTGGGCGAGTACATCCTGGCGGGCTTCAAAATCGCGATGATTATCGCCGCCATGCTGATTGGCTTCATTGCGCTGATTTCAGCGGTAAACGCTCTGTTCTCCGCCGTGTTCGGCATCAGCTTCCAGCAAATCCTGGGCTATGTATTCTATCCACTGGCCTGGCTGATCGGTATCCCGGCACCGGATGCGCTACGAGCGGGCAGCATTATGGCGACCAAACTGGTGGCCAATGAGTTTGTGGCCATGATCGAACTGAAGAAAATCGCTACGGAGCTGTCACCGCGCGGCCTGGGCATTCTGTCGGTATTCCTGGTGTCTTTCGCCAACTTTGCCTCTATCGGCATCGTCGCCGGGGCAATCAAAGGGCTTAACGAGCGACAAGGTAACGTGGTTTCTCGTTTTGGTTTGAAGCTGGTTTATGGTTCCACGCTGGTCAGCCTGCTTTCGGCAGCCATCGCCGGACTGGTACTGTAAACACTATCCCGGCCTGCGGGCCGGGAGCTTATCAGAACGCGACGCACACGGGCGCATCAACCCGCATCACGGAATCCTGTGCAAACTGTTGTTTATAGCTGCTGCGCAATGCCTCAATATGGGTTTCACTTTCCTTGCCCGGCGCATGAATCAGCATCAGCGCTTTGCTGTTTTCGCGCGCCAGCTTGCCGTCATTACCCAACCACTGTCCTTTGGCATCAAATACCGATAACCCATCTTTAAAACGCGGCGTCACTTGCCGATCGACAAAACTCTGCCATTCGGCAGCACCGATCGCTGGCCCCGCAGGGCGATTAAGGCCAAAATAAAGCGTAGTTTGGATCATAGGATCGCCAACCTGGCAGATCGCCGATTTTTGCGGCCCGGTGTTCTGAACCGGCGCAACGCAACCGCTCAACAGGATGGTCACAGCGGCAGCCGCCGCCAGTAGGGAAGTAGCTTTCATTTATCTTCATGTTCCTCAGTAAACGCCATCATCAGCCAGAGATCCCTCACCGCCAAGCGGCCTCGGGATCGCATGCAAAAAGCATAGTCAGCAATAGAAACCAATGCGAAATATCTAATGTTTTCTTGAATAAAATAAGGTTACAAAAGGCAATGGATAAGCAAATAAAACAAAAAATGGATTAACTAAAGTAATCCGAATTGCCATCGGTTAGAAAAACTCAGTGGTGCTATGTCCTCGCGGCTATTACCCTGCCACCATGACACTCATTCCCGCCCACCCTGTGAATATCTTATGTTATTGAGCATTCTTTATATCATCGGTATTACTGCCGAAGCCATGACTGGCGCACTGGCTGCCGGCCGCCGCCAAATGGACATGTTTGGCGTCATTATTATTGCCTCTGCCACGGCAATCGGTGGCGGTTCGGTACGCGACATGTTGCTCGGGCATTTCCCCCTGGGGTGGGTCAAACATCCTGAATATATCGTTATCGTTGCCATTGCCGCGATCGTCACCACCTGGCTGGCCCCCTTGATGCGTCACCTGCGCCGTCTTTTTCTGGTGTTGGATGCCGTTGGGCTGATTGTATTTTCAATCATCGGCGCACAGGTCGCGCTGGACATGGGCCACGGTGCCATCATTGCCGCGATTGCCGCGGTGATCACCGGCGTATTCGGCGGCGTTCTGCGCGATATGCTCTGCAACCGCATTCCCTTGGTATTCCAGAAAGAAATCTACGCCGGTATCTCCTTCGCCGCCGCCTGGCTGTACATCGGTCTGCAACACTTCAGCCTGCCACATAATATGGTGGTGATCATCACTTTGGTAGCCGGCCTCAGCGCCCGACTGATTGCTCTGCGCTTTCGGCTGGGTCTGCCGGTGTTTAACTATCAGCATCCGGATCATTAATAAGGACACCATAACAGCATAGGCAATCCCGTTGTTGATGGACTACAAGAGGAACATCACATCAAGGCGCGCCGGCAAAACCCACAATCCCTTGTGAGCCCAGGGTGCTGACCAGCGCCAGGACTGGCTGGTGCTGGAGAAAATCGGCAATCTGTTGTGCCCTTTTTGCACCAATACCGACGATTTTCCGCCACGCCACGGGGGACATTTGCTGGACCTGATGCCAGTTTGTCAGCGCCATCGTTTGCTGCGGGGAGAGCGGTATACCCAAAGCGAGCAGCCAACGCGCGAACGGTTGTTGTCGCGCCTGCTGAAATTGCCGGTGAATGCTTTGCCCTCGCTTACCGCCGATCCCGGGCGCGGCCATCAGTTGTTCCGGCGTCAGCAACAGCCAATCCAGCAAATTCCGCACTAACCCCTGATCGATCAGCGTCTGCCAGGTGGATTCACTGACGCCGCGCAAACTTAACCCCTGCGGGCCGCTCAACCACACCAGTCGGGCAAGAAACTGCTGACGGCAATCCGGTCGCCAACTGAAACAACTCAACGCGTGGTAACGTTCAGCAGACGGCGCACTGGGCAGCGACCGGTCCGTTCCACGCCAGACCACATTATTGAGATGTGGAATGCCGTGTCCCATCAGGCTGATGGTTACCTGATCTCCGGGCACAACCGCCCATTTTCGCCAACGTGGTAGCGAGCCGAGGTTAACTCTTGTCACCCATTTATCGTCCATCCTGACGGGTTCAAGCCGCAGTACCACGGCGATTTTTCCGGTGCGACCAATATTGAAATCAATACCATTGACCCTCGCCACTTGCTGCACGGGCGGATACTTCCAGGCAACGGCCCAATCACCGGGCCTGGCTTGCCAGTAGAGCCCCTGGGGTGAGTGTGCCTGATGGATCACCACACCATCGGTGACGAAAGGCAAAGCGGTTTTATGCCAATGCTCTCGCCATTGTTGCACCTCCGCCGAGGATTTCACCGGCTGCGAAAAAGTCAGGGCAAGAGGAAAACCCATTTCAGCAAGCTGGCGTAAACGCTGCGCCATCTCCTGCGGACCGTTCGGCCAGGCCCAGACAAACAGCCCGATCTGCTGGAGTAGCGGCGAAGGCTTATTTTTCATCAGCGCGCCGGCGACCTTGGCACGGGCGTTGATGCCGCCGCTGACCTTTTGTTGATGACCGTTCACCATCAGAAACAGCTCGCCCTGCAGAATCAACGTTGGCGGGGCCCCCTTAATACTGACCGGCACCGCAGGAATAGTCCGCACTTTTTCCAGCCAGTTCTCGCCTTTCAGCCCGTTCCCTCGGCTGATCGCCGACGTCAGTTTTCCGTCGTGATAAACCAGCGTGATGGCGACACCGTCCACTTTGGGTTGAACCCAGAGATCACTGCGCCCCTTTAACCATTGGTCGACGGCGGCAAGATCCGGCAATTTCCGCAACCCGGTATGCGCCACCGGGTGCAGCACCTTGCCTTCGGGTAAAAGCGGGGCAGACCCCTCCTCCGGCGCTGCCCCGGCGCAACGCTGCCATAACCGCAGCTTTTCGCGCAGGCTGTCGTAGACTTCATCTTCAATTAAACTGCTGCCCTGCTGGTAATAAGCTACGTCCCAGCGTTCAAGCTGGTTTTTTAAGGCGGTTATCTCCAGCTGCATCCGCACCGGGCGCCACGCCGGACAGGCTTGCGCCCGAACAGTCTCACTGCACAGCAAACCGAACAGCAGCATCATCCCTATTCTCATGACACTTTTGCGCATCTTTCACCTCCCTGATAACCGGCAGTAAAGCCGGAAGAGGAAAGCACGACAATGGCCCATGTGGCGTTCTGCGCAGCGGCTCGAGAAAGCCCGCTCGCATTGCAGAAAACCGTCAAAATTTGGCGATACGCTGCGCAAACCACCCTGTTTGAGGTTTTTTCAGCATAAAGCGGCGGGCAAAATGCGAGCTAACGCTGCATCCGGCACGTTAGCCGTGTATACTGTGCGGAGAAAATACACATCCGCTGTTATTGGCATATCAACGAATATCATCATGGCTCAAGGCACGCTTTATATTGTCTCTGCCCCTAGTGGCGCAGGGAAATCAAGTCTGATTCAGGCTTTGTTAAAGACGCAACCGCTGTACGACACGCAGGTTTCGGTTTCGCACACCACGCGCGACAGCCGCCCGGGTGAACAGCATGGCGATCATTATTTCTTCGTCTCAAAAGAAGAATTCTGCCGAATGATTGAGCAGGATGCGTTTCTTGAGCACGCCGAAGTGTTCGGCAACTATTACGGTACCTCACGCGCTGCCATTGAGCAGGTGCTGTCGACCGGGGTAGACGTTTTCCTGGATATCGACTGGCAGGGCGCGCAACAAATTCGTGCCAAAATGCCCCAGGCGCGCAGCATCTTTATTTTGCCGCCGTCGAAGGAAGAACTTGGTCGCCGCCTGCGTGGACGCGGACAAGACTCTGATGAAGTGATTGCCAAACGCATGGCGCAAGCCGTGGCGGAAATGACGCACTACGCGGAGTATGACTATTTAATCGTGAACGATGATTTCGATCTGGCCCTGTCCGATCTGAAAACCATAATTCGCGCCGAACGCCTGCGTTTAGGCCGCCAATTACTGCGGCATGACGCTTTAATCAGCAAACTATTGGCAGACTGAAGACAGTTTCAGTATTATGCCCAGTCTTTTCGTCACCTGTGGAGTAGCACAAATATGGCACGCGTAACTGTTCAAGACGCTGTAGAGAAAATTGGTAACCGTTTTGACCTGGTGTTGGTCGCTGCTCGTCGGGCACGTCAAATCCAGACTGGCGGTAAAGATGCACTTGTTCCGGAAGAAAACGACAAGTACACCGTTATCGCACTGCGCGAAATCGAAGAAGGCCTGATCACCAGCCAGATCCTCGATGTTCGCGATCGTCAGGAGCAGCAAGAGCAGGAAGCCGCAGAAATTCAAGCGGTTACCGCGATTGCTGAAGGTCGTCGTTAATTAATTAGACTGCGAGCCTGCCTTGTACCTGTTTGAAAGCCTGAATCTGCTGATTCAACGTTACCTGCCTGAGGAGCAGATTAAGCGCCTCAAACAGGCATACCTCGTTGCACGTGATGCTCACGAGGGACAGACACGCTCCAGCGGTGAGCCTTACATTACTCACCCGGTTGCCGTGGCCTGTATTCTGGCGGAAATGCGTCTCGATCATGAGACGCTGATGGCAGCCCTGCTGCATGACGTCATCGAAGACACCCCAGCCACCTATCAGGATATGGAACAGCTGTTCGGCAAAAGCGTCGCCGAATTGGTTGAGGGCGTATCCAAGCTCGACAAACTGAAATTCCAGGACAAAAAAGAAGCCCAGGCGGAAAACTTCCGCAAGATGATCATGGCGATGGTGCAGGATATCCGCGTCGTGTTGATTAAACTGGCCGACCGCACGCACAACATGCGTACCTTAGGTTCGCTGCGCCCCGACAAACGGCGGCGTATTGCACGTGAAACCCTGGAAATCTACAGCCCACTGGCCCATCGTCTGGGTATTCACCACCTGAAAACCGAGCTTGAAGAGCTGGGTTTCGAGGCGTTGTATCCGAACCGTTATCGCGTAATCAAAGAAGTGGTGAAAGCCGCACGCGGTAATCGTAAAGAGATGATCCAGAAGATTCTCGCCGAAATCGAGGGGCGATTGACCGAAGCCGGCATCCCCTGCCGCGTCAGCGGGCGAGAAAAACATCTGTATTCCATTTACCTCAAGATGCACCTGAAAGAACAGCGCTTCCATTCGATTATGGATATCTATGCGTTCCGGGTGATCGTGAAAGAGGTGGATACCTGCTACCGCGTGCTGGGTCAGGCTCACAGCCTGTATAAACCGCGCCCTGGCAGAGTCAAAGACTATATCGCCATTCCCAAGGCCAACGGCTATCAATCGCTGCACACTTCACTTATCGGCCCGCATGGCGTTCCGGTAGAGGTGCAGATCCGTACCGAAGATATGGATCAGATGGCCGAAATGGGGGTCGCCGCGCACTGGGCTTATAAAGAAAAAGAACAGGGCGAAACCGGCACCACCGCGCAAATCCGAGCCCAGCGCTGGATGCAGAGCCTGCTGGAGCTGCAACAGAGCGCCGGTAGCTCGTTTGAATTTATTGAGAGCGTCAAATCCGATCTGTTCCCGGATGAGATTTACGTTTTCACCCCGGAAGGCCGCATCGTTGAATTGCCTGCGGGCGCCACCCCGGTCGATTTCGCCTACGCGGTGCATACCGATATCGGCCACGCTTGCGTTGGCGCACGTGTTGATCGTCAGCCATACCCGCTGTCGCAGTCACTGACCAGCGGCCAGACGGTCGAAATCATCACCGCTCCGGGCGCACGACCAAACGCCGCCTGGCTGAACTTTGTCGTCAGTTCCAAAGCGCGCGCTAAAATTCGCCAGATGTTGAAAAACCTCAAGCGCGATGATTCGGTTGGCCTCGGCCGCCGTTTGTTAAACCATGCGTTGGGCGGCAGTCGCAAACTGGCCGAGATCCCGCCGGAAAATATCCAACACGAGTTGGATCGCATGAAGCTGGCGACGCTGGACGATCTGCTGGCTGAAATCGGCCTGGGCAATGCCATGAGCGTCGTGGTCGCGAAAAACCTGCAGGGCGATCAGTCCAATCTGGGCACCTCTTCCGGCGTTCGTAATCTGGCGATCAAGGGTGCAGACGGCGTGCTGATCACCTTTGCCAAATGCTGCCGACCTATTCCGGGTGACCCGATTATCGCCCACGTCAGCCCAGGTAAAGGCTTGGTGATCCACCATGAATCCTGTCGCAATATCCGCGGCTACCAGAAAGAGCCTGAAAAGTTCATGGCGGTAGAGTGGGATAAAGACATCGAGCAGGAATTCATTGCCGAGATCAAAGTGGACATGTTTAACCATCAGGGGGCGCTGGCCAACCTGACGGCAGCCATCAATGCGGCTGAGTCCAATATTCAAAGCCTGAATACCGAAGAGAAAGACGGCCGGGTTTATAGCGCCTTTATCCGCTTGACCACCCGCGATCGCATCCATCTGGCAAATATTATGCGTAAAATCCGTATCATGCCGGATGTCATTAAAGTTAACCGTAACCGAAATTAGCGCTTATGAGCCCTGAACGCTATGCGCGGATTTGTGAAATGCTGGCCACCCGGCAGCCGGATTTAACCGTCTGCCTGGAACAGGTTCACAAACCGCATAACGTCTCCGCCATTATCCGCACCGCCGACGCTGTCGGCGTGCATCAGGTGCATGCCGTGTGGCCAACTACACGCATGCGAACCCTGGTTTCCTCCGCCGCCGGCAGCAACAGCTGGGTCAATGTTCAAACCCATCGCACTATCGGCGACGCCGTAACTCATCTGAAAGGCCAGGGCATGCAGATCCTGGCGACTAACCTTTCCGCCCGGGCGGTAGACTTTCGCGAAGTGGATTACACTCGCCCTACCTGCGTCCTGCTGGGCCAGGAAAAAACCGGCATTACCGAAGAAGCGCTGGCGCTTGCCGATCAGGACATCATTATTCCGATGATCGGTATGGTGCAGTCACTCAACGTGTCGGTTGCCTCAGCCTTGATCCTGTACGAAGCGCAACGCCAGCGGCAAAATGCCGGCCTGTATCGCCGTGAGCACAGTATGCTCGACGCAGAAGAACAACAACGTCTGCTGTTTGAAGGTGGCTACCCGGTGCTGGCCAACGTGGCCAAGCGTAAAAAGCTGCCGCGTCCTCATATCGATCAACAGGGCCAGGTGGTCGCCGATGCCGAATGGTGGGCGGCCATGCAGGCGACGGTACGCAAATGAAAGGCCGTCTGCTGGATGCTGTCCCACTCACTACGCTTTCCGGGGTTGGCGCCAGCCAGGCGGGCAAACTGGCCAAGATTGGTCTGGAAACCATTCAAGATCTGCTGCTGCACCTGCCGCTGCGCTATGAAGACCGCACCCGCCTCTACCCGATAAACGATCTGCAGCCTGGCATTTTTGCCACGGTGGAAGGCGAAGTGCTGCGTACCGACATCAGTTTTGGACGCAGGCGCATGCTAACCTGCCAGATCAGCGACGGTACCGGCCTGCTCACCCTGCGTTTCTTCAATTTCAACGCTGCGATGAAAAACAGCCTGGCCACCGGCCGTCGCGTGACCGCCTACGGTGAAGTCAAACGCGGTAACCACGGCGCCGAAATTATTCACCCTGAATATCGCATTCAAGGGGAAAGCAGCGAAGTTGAGCTGCAAGAGTCATTGACACCGGTTTATCCCACCACCGAAGGCATACGCCAGGCCACGCTGCGCAAGCTGACCGATCAGGCGCTGGAGTTGCTGGATACCTGCGCTATTGCCGAACTGCTGCCGCCGGAACTGAGCGGCGGTCTGATGAGCCTGCCACAGGCGCTGCATACACTGCACCGCCCGCCGCCGGATATCCAATTGGCGGATTTGGAACAGGGCAAGCATCCGGCGCAAAAACGCCTGATCCTGGAAGAACTGTTGGCGCATAACCTCAGCATGCTGGCGGTACGAGCCGGTGCGCAGAGCTATCAGGCCCTGCCGTTAATGCCCGACGACCGGCTTAAAAAGCAATTCCTCGCCCAGTTGCCCTTTGCCCCCACCGGCGCGCAAGATCGCGTAGTGGCCGATATCGAAGCCGATATGCAAAAAGGCTTCCCGATGATGCGCCTGGTGCAAGGCGACGTTGGCTCCGGCAAAACGCTGGTGGCCGCGCTGGCAGCACTGCGCGCTATCGCTCACGGCAAGCAGGTGGCGTTAATGGCCCCAACGGAACTGCTGGCCGAACAGCACGCCAATAACTTCCGTCAGTGGTTTGAACCGCTGGGGTTAGAGGTTGGCTGGCTGGCTGGCAAGCAAAAAGGCAAGGCGCGTATCGCACAGCAAGAGGCAATTGCCAGCGGGCAGGTCTCCATGGTGGTCGGTACCCACGCCATCTTCCAGGAACAGGTGCAATTTTCCGGTCTGGCGCTGGTGATCATCGATGAACAGCACCGTTTTGGCGTACACCAGCGGCTGGCACTGTGGGAGAAAGGCGAAGAACAAGGCTTCCATGCCCATCAGTTGATCATGACCGCCACGCCAATCCCACGCACGCTGGCAATGACCGCCTATGCCGATCTCGACACCTCGGTGATCGACGAACTGCCACCGGGCAGAACGCCCGTCACTACCGTTGCCATTCCAGACACCCGGCGCGCCGATATTATTCAGCGGGTGAAAAGCGCCTGCATGGAAGAAGGCCGCCAGGCGTACTGGGTTTGTACGCTGATCGAAGAATCCGAACTGCTGGAAGCCCAGGCAGCCGAAGCCACCTGGGAAGAATTGAAAACCGCGCTGCCAGAGCTGAAAGTGGCGCTGGTGCACGGTCGCATGAAAGCACAAGAGAAACAGGCGGTAATGCAGGCCTTTAAACAGGGTGAGCTGCAGTTGTTGGTGGCGACGACGGTGATCGAGGTGGGGGTCGACGTGCCCAACGCCAGCCTGATGATTATCGAAAACCCGGAGCGACTGGGGCTGGCTCAGCTGCATCAGTTGCGGGGGCGCGTGGGTCGTGGCGCCGTAGCGTCTCACTGCGTGTTGTTGTACAAAACCCCGTTGAGCAAAACGGCGCAAAAGCGCCTGCAGGTGCTGCGCGACAGTAATGACGGTTTCGTTATTGCCCAGCGCGATCTGGAGATCCGCGGTCCCGGTGAACTGTTGGGCACCCGCCAAACCGGCAGTGCGGAGTTCAAAGTGGCGGATTTGCTGCGCGATCAGGCGATGATCCCGGAAGTACAACGCGTCGCCCGCCATATACACCAGCAGTACCCGGAGCATGCCAGAGCCCTGATTGAACGCTGGCTACCGGAGAAAGCACGTTACTCCAACGCCTGATTTTCAGGCAGAGAAAAGGCGCCAGATAGGCGCCTTTTTCGTTATTACGACCGGTTAATCAGCCAATCGCCGGAAACACCGGCAACAGCAGATACAGCTTAATCACAATCGCGTTGGCGATATCGATAAAGAACGCCCCCACCATAGGCACCACCAGAAACGCCAGGTGCGATGGACCGAAGCGATCGGTAATCGCCTGCATGTTGGCGATCGCCGTAGGCGTGGCCCCCATGCCGAAACCGCAGTGGCCCGCAGCCAACACCGCTGCATCGTAATTTTTACCCATCACCCGGTAGGTAACGAAAATTGCGTACAGTGCCATCACCAGCGTCTGTACGGCCAGGATCGCCAGCATTGGCAGCGCCAGAGAAGCCAGCTCCCACAAACGCAGGCTCATCAACGCCATCGCCAGGAACAGCGACAGGCTAACGTTGCCCAGCACCGACACCGCACGCTCAAACACGGTATAGAACCCGGTGAAGGCCAGGGTGTTGCTGAGGATCACCCCAACGAACAGCACGCAAACAAAGTTGGGTAATTCAAATACCGTACCGCTCAGCAAGCCGGAGATAAACTGCCCCAGGCTCAGGCAGATGGCGATCATCGCGATGGTTTCAATCATGATCAGCGAGGTGATCAAACGGCCGCTCTCCGGTTTTTCAAAACCGCTTGGCTGGACGCTGTCATCCGGCGAGCCTTCCGGGGTGGAAGAGTGCTTCACCAGGTAACGCGCCACCGGACCGCCGATCAGGCCACCCAGAACCAGACCGAAGGTGGCACAGGCCATCGCCACTTCCGTGGCGTTTTCAAAGCCGTAGCGTTCGATAAACAGCTTGCTCCAGGCCGCCCCGGTACCGTGACCGCCGGACAGGGTAATCGAGCCGGCGATCAGGCCCATCAACGGGTCCAGACCCAGCATTTTCGCCATGCCGATGCCGATAGCGTTCTGCACCAGCAGCAGGCCCAGCACCACAAACAGGAATACCATTAATGCCTTGCCACCCGCGCGCAACCGCGACAGGTTGGCGTTCAAACCGATGGTGGCGAAGAAGGCCAACATTAACGGGTCTTTCAGCGACATATCGAAGCTGATTTCCCAGTTAACGAACTTTTTCAGGGCTAACAACAGGAGTGCCACCAGTAAACCACCGGCGACAGGAGCGGGAATGGTGTATTTCCTTAACAGGGGGATGCTGGTGACGCATTTGCCCCCAAGGAGCAGAACCAATGTTGCTGCGACTAACGTGCCATAAGTATCAAGATGAAACATCCAGTTACTCCATGTAAGGGAAAAGATCCAATTAATAAATAATAAGTTAGAGAAAACCGCTTAGTTTTTAAAACTTGATGAGTGCAGGATTAGAAGTAAAAAACGCTGATAACACAAGAAAAAATGAACGAAAATGCGACATAAGTGACGATACTGCTAACAAAGCATTAACGCGCAACCGTTTGCTTTTATGGGCCAAATCATTAAAATGCCTGCTTTGCCGTTTCTGGAAATGCCACACCATGACCCAGCCATCCGCCGAGTTCGATGCTGCGCAAAAAGCATCCGCCACTCCCCGCAACAGTGAACTGATTTATCGCCTGGAAGATCGCCCACCGCTGCCGCAAACTCTGTTCGCCGCCGGTCAGCACCTGCTGGCGATGTTCGTTGCCGTGATCACACCGGCCCTGTTGATTTGTCAGGCACTGGGTCTGCCGGCGCAGGACACTCAGCACATTATCAGCATGTCGCTGTTCGCCTCCGGCCTGGCCTCTATTTTACAAATCAAAACCTGGGGACCCGTCGGCTCGGGCTTGCTGTCTATTCAGGGCACCAGCTTTAACTTTGTTTCGCCGCTGATCATGGGCGGGCTGGCGCTGAAAAATGGCGGTGCGGACGTTCCCACCATGATGGCTGCGCTGTTCGGTACGCTGATGGTCGCCTCCTGCACCGAGATCCTGCTGTCACGCGTGTTGCACTTGGCACGGCGCATCATCACCCCGCTGGTCTCCGGCATTGTGGTGATGATTATCGGTTTGTCTCTGATTCAGGTCGGTTTGACTTCCATCGGCGGCGGCTATGCTGCGATGAACGGAGGTACCTTCGGCGCCCCCAAAAATCTGCTGCTGGCCGGCGCGGTATTACTGGTCATTATTCTGCTTAACCGTCAGCGCAATCCCTACCTGCGCGTCGCCTCACTGGTGATTGCCATGGCGGTGGGTTATCTGCTGGCCTGGGCCATGGGCATGCTGCCAGAAAGCCAGCCCACCCCCGAGACGGCGGCGATCATCATCCCGACCCCGCTGTATTACGGTCTGGGTTTTGACTGGAATCTGCTGCTGCCGCTGATGCTTATCTTTATGGTCACCTCGCTGGAAACTATCGGCGATATCACCGCGACCTCTGACGTGTCGGAACAACCTGTCAGTGGCCCACTGTATATGAAGCGCCTTAAGGGCGGCGTACTGGCCAACGGCCTGAACTCCATGCTGTCGGCGGTGTTTAATACCTTCCCTAACTCCTGCTTCGGTCAAAACAATGGCGTGATCCAACTGACCGGCGTCGCCAGCCGCTACGTCGGCTTCGTGGTGGCACTGATGCTGATCGCGCTGGGGCTGTTCCCGGCGGTGGCCGGCTTCGTACAACACATTCCTGAGCCGGTATTGGGCGGCGCCACCCTGGTGATGTTCGGCACCATCGCCGCATCCGGTGTGCGCATCGTGTCGCGAGAGCGTCTGAACCGCCGTGCAATCATGATCATGGCGCTGTCGTTGGCCGTGGGGATGGGCGTTTCCCAGCAACCGTTGATCTTGCAGTTCGCACCGGACTGGCTGAAAACATTACTCTCCTCAGGCATTGCTGCCGGCGGCATCACTGCCATCGTGCTGAACCTGCTGTTCCCGCAGGAACACGAGAAACAATAATCCATCGAACTGCCTTGTGACAAACGGCCGCTTGCGGCCGTTTTTTATTGCCTATCAGACCATTGCACTTGAGATGCCCGGCCAATTGCGGCATAAACAGGGTATCTTTTTTGACCGACGCGGATGTAGACGATGAAATTTATCGGAAAACTGTTGCTGACGTTGCTGCTGCTGGTCGTGCTGGCCGTTGCACTGTTGTACGTCATAGGGCAAACCCGTTGGGCCGCGGGCTGGGTCAGCCGCTGGGTCAGCGATAACAGCGACTACCGCCTGTCGGTGGCGGCAATCTCGCACTCATGGAACCAGCCGGGCCAAATCAGCCTGGAAGACGTTCAGTTGGCCAAAAAAAATCAGCCTCAATCACTGGTGGCCAAACGTCTGGACCTCGGTCTCAGCCTGCGCCAAATTACCGAACCTCGTCATTTCCATAGCGTCACGCTGCGTGACGGCACGCTGAATCTGCAGCAGCAGGACGCAGCAATGCCAATACAGGCCGACGTGCTGCAACTGAGCAATATGGCGCTGCAATCCAACGATGAAACCTGGCAGCTCAACTCGCAGCAGGTCAACGCCGGCATCACGCCATGGCAACCCAAAGCCGGCCATCCGCTGGGTGATAACAATCAGTTCCAGTTCAGCGCTGGCTCGATGACGCTCAATGGCATCCCGGCCTCTCAGGTGCTGGTTCAGGGCGAGCTGAAACAAAATCAGCTGCTGCTCAGCAATTTCGGCGCCGACCTGGCGCAGGGGGATTTGACCGGCGTAGCCACTCGCGCCGCCGACGGCAGTTGGCAGGTAGAGCGACTGAGGCTCAGCGGCGTGCGCATGCAAACTCCCCTGACACTGGAACAGTTCTGGCAACGTTTTACCGCTCTGCCCCCCGTCACGCTCAAACGTTTTGATCTGATAGATGCACGGCTGGAAGGCAAGGAGTGGGCATTTAACGATCTCGACCTGTCACTGCAAAATGTCACCTTCCAACAGGGCGGCTGGAGCAGCCAGGACGGTTCGCTGAACTTTAACGCCAGCGACCTGATCAATGGCAGTTTCCATCTGATTGATCCGATCATGAATATGCGACTCTCGCCGGCCGGCATCGCCATTCAGCAGTTCACCACCCGCTGGGAAGGTGGGTTATTGCGCACCTCGGGCAACTGGCTGCGTGCCAACAACCGCCTGCAGCTGGATGAGGTCGCGGTCGCTGCGTTGGAATATACGTTGCCTATAGACTGGCGCGCATTGTGGTTACAACCGCTGCCGAACTGGCTGGCGGAGGTGTATGTCAATAAACTGACCACTAACCGTAACCTGATCATCGATATTAACCCGGCCTTCCCTTTCCAGATCACCGCACTGGACGGTTATGGCAGCAACCTGCTGCTGGCGCGCGACCACCAGTGGGGCATCTGGTCCGGCACGCTGAATTTGAACGGCAGTGAAGCTACCTTCAACAAAATTGACGTGCGCCGACCATCGCTGGCGCTGAACGCCAATGACGGGCAGATCAACGTCACCGAGCTCAGCGCCTTTATGCCGCAGGGGTTGTTGGATGCCAAAGCCACCGTCGAGCAACTGCCGGGCAAGCCTTTTACGCTGTCGTTGAATGGGCGTTCGGTACCGCTGAATACGCTACAACAATGGGGATGGCAAGCAGTACCGCTGGAAGGCGACGGTAATCTGCAATTACAGTTGAAAGGTTTGTTGAACAGCGATGGGCCATTTAAGGCTTCATTGCAGGGCAGGTTGCAGGCCACTGCCGCCGATGGCCAAACGGTCAACCAGCAACTGCCTTAATTCTGGATAGGCCCTCTCCGCATAGAGAGGGCCTGGGTATTAACTGTCTATCGCCTCACAGCCGCCCTGATCCAGGGGCACTTCCGGCTCGGCCGGCAACACCATATAAGTGCCTTCAAATACCGCACCTTTGTCATCGTCACCGAACAGATGGACTTCCGCCTGCACGCGAGCGCGGCGGCCACGGGCCAAACGAGCCAGATCGCCGCTCAACGAGCTGAGATCCGCCACTGCACGCGGTCGGCCTGTGATGGGCTTGCTGTAACGAATATGGGCATCGGCCAAAATGATGGTGCCACCGAGATGGCGCTCACGCAGCAATAGCCAGATCAGGCCCCAGGCGGTCAAGGTGGCCAGAGAGAACAGGCTGCCGGCAAACAACGTGTGGTGCGGGTTCTGGTTGCCAATTTCCGGCATGGTGGTGACAAAGCGCTGGCCGGTGTATTGGCTGATGCGCACCCCCATCTTCTCGCTGAGCGGAATGTGATCGTACCAGGCCTGCTGCAGCTGACCGCACCAGTCGGGCCGATGCAGGATGTCGTCCAGCGTCGCCACCGGTTTGATCATCAGGAAATGGCGAATCGGCGTGGTTTGCGGCGCGGTGATCTCACCCTGATTAATGAAACCCAGCTTGGCAAAGAAATCTACCGCGTCTTCACGGGCGCTACAGACTACGCGCTTCACGCCCTCCTGGCGCGCCACGGATTCCAGCGTCATGGCTACCAGCGTCCCCAGGCCTTTGTCCTGCACCGTCGGGTCTACCGCCAGAAAACGAATCGCGGCTTCGTTATCGGCATTGATGTACAGCCGCCCAATGGCGACAATTTTTCCGCTCTCGTCCACCACCATCTGGTGATGTGCCATGGCGTCGTAGGCATCCTTTTCCGACCCCACCGGCTGGTGCAACGGCTTGCGCAGCATTTCCCAGCGGAACTGGTAATACTCTTTCAGTTCTTGCTCTGTTACCGGTACTCGTAGGTGATACATAGACGCCTTCTCTCTCAGAATTCTTAGACTTGAAGCCAAAACGTCACCGGCCCGTCGTTCACCAGCGCGACTTTCATGTCGGCCGCAAACTCACCGGTTTGGGTTTCGATACCGCGTTCGCGGCATTGGCCAACAAAATATTGGTATAACCGATCGGCCTCTTGCGGTACCGCGCCACGAGAGAAACTCGGACGCATCCCCTTTTGCGTGTCGGCCACCAGCGTGAATTGCGAGACCACCAGCAAACTGCCCCCTGCCTGTTGGACGTTGAGATTCATTTTGTCGTTCTCATCGCCAAAGATGCGGTAGCCCAATACGCGCTCACACAGGCGCTCGGCCTTCTGTTCGTTATCGTCCTGCTCCACGCCCAATAACACTAACAAACCGGGGCCTATGTTGCCTACCGTCTGGCCTTCCACCGTGACGCTGGCATTTAATACCCGTTGAATTAACGCAATCATAACTGCCCTTCTGATGACTGTTCCTGTTGTTGTGCCTTTTGCTGTCGGTAGTCGCGGTATTCCCCAATGGTAACCGTGATTTCCGCGCCGAGTAACACGATACACCAGCTCCAGTAGACCCAAAGGAATAAAATGGGGATCACCGCCAACACGCCGTAAATCAGCTGATAAGACGGGAACATGGTGACATACAGCGCAAACCCCTTCTTGCCCAGCTCAAACAGCAAACCGGCCACCAGCGCGCCAATCAACGCATCCTTGGGTGGCACCCTAACCGTCGGCACGATGCAATACAGCAGCCAGAACGATATCCACGACAGGATCAGCGGGAAAATACGCAGCACCTGATCCACCAGGCTGTTGACGCCGGTTTGCGCCAGCCAGTTAAGCGACAGCAGATAGGAGCTGATCGCCATACTTGCCCCCACCAACAGCGGCCCCAGGGTCAGCACCATCCAGTACACGGCGAAAGAAAACACGATAGGACGCTGATTCTTGCTGCGCCAGATGGTGTTGAGCACGCTGTCCACCGACGAGATCAGCAACAGCGCAGTGACTATCAGGCCGCAGGTCCCGACGGCGGTCATCTTGTTGGAGTTGGCGACAAATTGCTCCAGATAACTTTGGATCACGTTGCCGGCGGCCGGCATGAAGTTGGAAAAGATAAAGCTTTTCAGTTGAACGCTGATGTCGGAGAACATCGGGAACGCGGCAAACAGCGCAAACACCACGGTCACCAGAGGTACCAGTGACAGCAGTGATACGTAGGCCAGGTGGCCCGCCAACATGGTCAGGCCATCGCTGTCGACGCGTTTAATCAGCAGTCGTAAAAAGGTGACGCTGGGTTTGATCGAAGCGGGCAGCTTCTTGCGGCGGAAAAACGACATGGCCACTCCTTGATGTCAGTTTGTACGCCTTAAGCTTAACCCTTTGCGGTCATTGGGCAAAATAAGCCGGTACTACGTCGCGGTCGGTCACGTGAACCGTTTTGATGCCAAGCGCCTGGGCGGCAGCGACGTTATCCGGGTGATCGTCAAAGAACACCGCGTCGTCCGGCGAAGTATTTTCTGCATCCAGTACGTGCAGATAAATGTTGGCGTCCGGCTTACGCATGCCAAGATCCTGCGACAAATAGAGATGATCGGCGGCTTCGGCCACCTGCGGGTAGTGCTGCGGCCAGTAATTGCAGTGCAAGCGGTTGGTGTTCGATAACACCACCACCCGGTGACCTTCGCTGCGCAGGCGCTTCATGATGTCGATCACTTCTGGACGCAGGGCGACAAACACCGCCTGCCAGCCGGTAGCGAACTGCTCGAAACTGAGGGCAATCCCCATTTCGGCACTCAGCCCTTCGGCAAAGTCTTCATCGCTGATTTCACCGCGCTCGTGCTGCTGAAACAATTCGCCCATAGCAAAACGTTCGGACAAGACCGCCAATGGCGTACCGCTCAAACTGCTCCATACACCCAGTACACGTTTGAAATCGATATCGACGATCACATTACCTAAATCAAAGATATACAGCATAGTCCTCTCCTGATGGGCCGGTGAGATTTTACTGTAGCGGGAAAAGCAGAGGCTGAATAGAGAGCGAATGGAAAAGCATATAGCACGCGGCAGAAATGAGAAAAGACAGAGGAAAAAACTCAGGGCGCTGGCGCGCCCTAAGTGTTGCAGACTAAATCGGCGATTAAGCTTCTTTAGGACCGCGGCTTGCACGCTTACGATCGTTTTCCGTCAGGTGACGCTTACGGATACGGATCGAGGTTGGCGTGACTTCTACCAGTTCGTCATCATCGATGAATTCCAGAGCTTGCTCCAGAGTCATTTTGATAGCCGGAACCAGGGTAGTGGCTTCGTCAGTACCGGAAGCACGCATGTTGGTCAGCTTCTTACCGGTCAGGCAGTTCACGGTCAGGTCGTTGGAACGTGAGTGAATACCGATGATCTGGCCTTCATACACTTCCGCACCGTGACCCAGGAACAGCTTGCCGCGATCTTGCAGACCGAACAGGGCGAACGCTACCGCTTTACCCTGGCCGTTAGAGATCAGCACGCCGTTCTGGCGCTGGCCAACTTCACCCGGACGCACGTCGTCGTAGTGGCTGAAGGTGGAGTACAGCAGACCGGTACCGGAAGTCATGGTCATGAACTCGTTACGGAAGCCAATCAAGCCGCGGCTTGGGATCACGTAGTCGAGACGCACACGGCCTTTACCGTCTGGATCCATGTTTTTCAGGTCAGCTTTACGCTCACCCATGGCTTGCATGACTGAACCCTGGTGCTGTTCTTCGATGTCCAAGGTCACGTTTTCGAACGGCTCTTGTTTACGACCATCGATTTCACGGAAGATTACTTTCGGACGGGATACCGCCAGTTCGAAACCTTCACGACGCATGTTTTCGATCAGAACCGACAGGTGAAGTTCACCACGGCCAGATACGCGGAATGCATCAGCATCTTCAGTTTCTTCAACGCGCAGTGCCACGTTGTGCACCAGTTCCTTGTTCAGACGCTCAAGGATTTGACGCGAAGTCACAAACTTACCTTCTTTACCGCAGAAAGGTGAGGTGTTGACGTTGAAGAACATGGTTACGGTCGGCTCATCTACAGACAGCGCCGGCAGTGCTTCCACTGCAGAGGTGTCACAGATGGTGTCGGAAATGTTCAGCTCGCCCAGACCGGTGATAGCGATGATGTCGCCCGCTTCAGCCAGGGTAGACTCGATACGCTCCAGGCCCATGTGGCCCAGCACTTTGCCCACTTTACCGTTGCGAGTTTTACCTTCGCTATCGATGATGGTGACCTGCTGGTTTGGCTTCACTTTACCGCGCTTGATACGGCCGATACCGATCACGCCCAGGTAGTTGTTGTAGTCCAACTGGGAGATTTGCATCTGGAATGGCGCTTCGAGCTCAACCTGCGGTGCAGACACGTGGTCTACGATCGCTTGATACAGCGGGGTCATGTCTTCCGCCATCTCATTGTGGTCAGTACCGGCGATCCCCATCAATGCAGAAGCATAGATGATTGGGAAGTCGAGCTGCTCGTCGGTTGCGTCGAGGTTAACGAACAGGTCGAAGACCTGATCAACAACCCAATCAGGACGTGCGCCCGGACGGTCAACCTTGTTGATTACCACGATCGGCTTCAGACCATTAGCGAAGGCTTTTTTGGTCACGAAGCGGGTTTGCGGCATTGGGCCATCCATTGCATCCACAACCAGCAGCACCGAGTCAACCATTGACATCACACGCTCAACCTCACCGCCGAAGTCGGCGTGTCCTGGGGTATCCACGATGTTGATGCGGTAGTCTTTCCAATTAATGGCGGTGTTTTTTGCGAGGATGGTAATCCCACGCTCTTTCTCCAAATCGTTGGAGTCCATTACGCGTTCGGTGGCTTCTACACGCTCTCCGAAAGTACCGGATTGTTGCAGCAGCTTATCAACCAGGGTGGTCTTACCATGGTCAACGTGGGCAATAATGGCGATGTTACGCAAATTTTCGATCACAGCTTTGCCTCAGGCATTAGAAATAGCGCGCTATTGTACACGTATTAAGCGAGGGACTAAACAAGATCACAACAGTCTCTTATAAACAACTGTGTACAGGTCAGTATGTGATCCCTTTCACGGTGCAAAAAGCAGCATCCGGTGCACTTTTGCACCATTACAGTGCCCCACCCCGCACCGATTGCACCATTTAAGTGCAAAACGTCACTAATGGTGCATACTGATTCTGTGCAAAACCCACGCAGAAAGGCGATTAAAGCGCTTTAGCAAAGTTGGCACAGTTTTCGCTTTAGTCTTTTCAAGGCAAAAAAAGCCAGTTTCACAGATTCGTTCCACGACGACGACAATGATAAATCCGGGAGAGTTAAGTATGTCCGCTGAACACGTTTTGACGATGCTGAATGAGCATGAAGTGAAATTCGTAGACCTGCGTTTCACTGACACCAAGGGTAAAGAACAACACGTCACCATCCCTGCTCATCAGGTAAATGCCGACTTCTTCGAAGAAGGTAAAATGTTTGACGGTTCCTCGATCGGCGGTTGGAAGGGCATCAACGAATCTGACATGGTGCTGATGCCAGACGCCAGCACTGCGGTACTGGATCCGTTCTTCGAAGAATCTACCCTGATCATTCGCTGCGACATCCTCGAGCCAGGCACCATGCAGGGCTACGATCGTGACCCGCGCTCAATCTCCAAGCGTGCAGAAGATTTCCTGCGCTCTTCCGGCATCGCAGACACCGTTCTGTTCGGACCAGAGCCAGAATTCTTCCTGTTTGACGACATTCGTTTCGGCAGCAGCATCCGCGGTTCCCACGTGGCCATCGACGATATCGAAGGCGCATGGAACTCCGGCACCCAATACGATGGCGGCAACAAAGGCCACCGTCCGGCAGTCAAAGGCGGTTACTTCCCGGTTCCTCCGGTCGATTCTTCACAGGACATCCGTTCTACCATGTGTCTGACCATGGAAGAAATGGGCCTGGTCGTTGAAGCGCACCACCACGAAGTGGCAACCGCAGGTCAGAACGAAGTGGCAACCCGCTTCAACACCATGACCAAGAAAGCCGACGAAATCCAAATCTACAAGTACGTGGTTCACAACGTGGCTCACGCATTTGGCAAAACCGCGACCTTCATGCCGAAGCCAATGTTCGGTGATAACGGTTCCGGCATGCACTGTCACATGTCGCTGTCCAAGAACGGGACCAACCTGTTCGCCGGCGACAAATACGGCGGCCTGTCTGAGACTGCCCTGTTCTACATCGGCGGTATCATCAAGCACGCTAAAGCGATCAACGCCCTGGCCAACCCGACCACCAACTCTTACAAGCGTCTGGTCCCAGGCTACGAAGCTCCGGTCATGCTGGCTTATTCTGCCCGTAACCGTTCCGCTTCCATCCGTATTCCAGTGGTTGCCAGCCCGAAAGCGCGCCGTATCGAAGCCCGTTTCCCGGATCCAGCGGCTAACCCGTACCTGTGCTTCGCGGCCCTGCTGATGGCAGGCCTGGACGGTGTGATTAACAAAATCCACCCTGGCGACGCCATGGACAAAAACCTGTATGACCTGCCACCGGAAGAAGAAGCTGAAATTCCAAAAGTTGCAGGCTCCCTGGATGAAGCGCTGGCAGCACTGAGCGAAGACCGCGAGTTCCTGACCCGTGGCGGCGTATTCACTGACGACGCTATCGATGCTTACATCGATCTGCGCAAAGAAGAGATGGACCGCGTTCGCATGACGCCACACCCGGTTGAATTCGAATTGTACTACAGCGTTTAAGTTTTACCGCGCCGTCTGCGGGCGGCGCCCAGATTTAGTTGTCTTTTTTTGTTGCCGTGGAAACTTTCAGCCCATCTTCGGATGGGTTTTTTTCTCCACCGTATTTTCTGCAAAACTATTCCATACCGCGTGCATAACGGATGGAGTAGGATAAATGCACTAAAAAGGTGCAGTCGTCTGCTATGCCCAAGAGATTTCACGGTGCAGCTAGGCGGCAACCGAGCGAACCGACAGGAGCTTGGTCTGCCAAGTGACTGGTGTGAGTAAGAGCAGCCAACAACGCTGCGTCTTGAAAGATAAAGGGCATATATGGCAACTGGCAAGCTGCCCGACGCAGGGCAGATCCTCAATTCTCTCATCAACAGCATCCTGCTGTTGGATGACTCACTGGCGGTTCATTACGCCAATCCGGCAGCACAACAACTGCTGGCACAAAGTTCTCGTAAACTTTTCGGTACACCGTTACCCGATTTGCTCGGTTATTTCTCACTGAACGTCGATCTGATGCGTGAGAGCCTGCATGCCGGTCAGGGCTTTACCGATAACGAAGTGACCCTGGTGGTTGACGGGCGTGCGCATATCCTCTCCCTGACCGCACAGGCGCTGCCTGATGGCTATATCCTGATCGAGCTGGCGCCAATGGATAACCAACGCCGTTTGAGCCAGGAACAACTTCAGCACGCCCAGCAGGTGGCAGCCCGCGATCTGGTCCGTGGCCTGGCGCATGAAATTAAAAACCCGCTTGGCGGACTGCGCGGCGCGGCACAGCTACTGGCCAAAGCGCTGCCCGATCCGTCGCTGACCGAATACACCAAGGTGATCATTGAGCAGGCCGATCGCCTGCGCAACCTGGTCGATCGCCTGCTCGGCCCGCAGCGGCCAGGGCAGCACATAACCCAAAGCATTCATCAGGTGGCAGAGCGAGTGTGCCAACTGGTGTCGCTGGAGAAGCCGGATAACGTGACGCTGGTGCGGGACTACGACCCGAGCCTGCCTGAAATGGCGCACGACCCGGATCAAATCGAACAGGTATTGCTGAACATCACCCGCAATGCGCTGCAGGCGCTGGGAGAAACAGGCGGCACCATCACGCTGCGCACTCGTACCGCTTTCCAGATCACCCTGCACGGCACCCGCTACCGGTTAGCGGCACGTATCGACGTAGAAGATGACGGCCCCGGTGTGCCGGCGCAGTTGCAGGACACGCTATTTTACCCGATGGTCAGCGGCCGCGAAGGCGGGACCGGCCTGGGGTTATCCATCGCCCGTAATCTTATCGATCAGCATTGCGGAAAAATTGAATTTAACAGTTGGCCAGGACATACCGAATTCTCGGTTTACCTGCCTATTCGCCAGTGAGGTTTTCTATGCAACGAGGGATAGTCTGGATCGTCGATGACGATAGCTCCATCCGCTGGGTGCTTGAACGTGCGCTCACTGGAGCCGGTGTGAGCTGCGTGACCTTCGACAGTGGCAATGCGGTGCTCGAAGCCCTGGCCACGCAAACTCCTGACGTGTTGCTGTCTGACATCCGCATGCCGGGTATGGATGGTCTTGCGTTGCTCAAGCAGATCAAACAGCGTCATCCGATGCTTCCGGTCATCATAATGACCGCACATTCGGATCTCGACGCCGCCGTCAGCGCCTACCAGCAAGGGGCGTTCGATTACCTGCCGAAACCCTTTGATATCGATGAAGCCGTAGCGCTGGTAGAACGCGCTATCAGCCATTATCAGGAGCAGCAGCAGCCTGCACGCAGCCAACCGGCCAACGATCCGGTGGCAGACATCATCGGTGAAGCCCCGGCGATGCAGGACGTGTTCCGCATCATCGGGCGCCTGTCGCGTTCGTCGATCAGCGTACTGATCAACGGCGAATCAGGTACCGGTAAAGAGCTGGTTGCCCATGCCCTGCACCGTCACAGTCCGCGCGCCAAATCGCCTTTTATCGCGCTGAATATGGCGGCGATCCCCAAAGACCTGATCGAGTCCGAACTTTTCGGGCATGAAAAAGGGGCCTTTACCGGCGCCAACCAGATCCGTCAGGGTCGCTTTGAGCAGGCCGACGGCGGGACCTTGTTCCTGGATGAAATCGGCGATATGCCGCTGGATGTGCAAACCCGCTTGCTGCGGGTGCTGGCAGATGGCCAATTCTATCGGGTCGGTGGTTATGCCCCGGTGAAGGTTGACGTACGCATCATCGCCGCCACCCACCAGAACCTGGAAATGCGGGTACAGGAAGGTAAATTCCGTGAGGATTTGTTCCACCGCCTGAACGTGATCCGCGTGCACCTTCCGCCGTTGCGTGAACGCCGTGAGGATATTCCGCGTCTGGCGCGTTACTTCCTGCAGGTGGCGGCAAAGGAGCTGGGTGTGGAAGCGAAAAACCTGCACCCGGAGACTGAAACTGCACTGACGCGCCTGCCATGGCCAGGTAACGTTCGCCAGTTGGAGAACACCTGCCGTTGGTTAACCGTGATGGCCGCTGGTCAGGAGGTGCTGATTCAGGATCTGCCGAGCGAGCTGTTTGAAACCTCTGCGCCGGAAACGACCGGGCATAGCCTGCCCGACAGTTGGGCCACGCTGCTGGCACAGTGGGCAGACCGCGCGCTGCGTTCCGGTCATCAAAACCTGCTGTCGGAAGCGCAACCGGAGATGGAGCGCACCTTGCTCACCACTGCACTGCGTCATACCCAGGGGCATAAGCAGGAAGCCGCCCGTTTGCTGGGGTGGGGGCGCAATACGTTAACGCGTAAGTTGAAAGAATTGGGAATGGAATAGTTTGCGGCATTGATGATAGAAAATACAATCAAGCGCACAAAAAAACGGCTATTTCAGGCTTTACAGCCGAAGAGGCCGCAGTATGATCGGGGCGCACACCCTGGAGGCTTCCATGCTGGATTCGTTAATCGCATTCATTTCTCAAGGCGCAGAACTTGGTTCTGCCGCCAGCCACACGCCGCAGGCAGCCGTTGCTGCGGTATTGTGTGCCGCACTGATTAATTTCTTCAGTTAAAACAACGGCCGCGAAAGCGGCCGATGTTTTACTCATTAAATAACCCGAGAGAATTGCTGAGTGCGGGCCTGTTGACGCAGGTAGATATCAAAGCACATGCAAATATTGCGGATCAGTAACCGGCCACGCGGCGTAACCTGAATGCCCTGCTCGTCACGCTCCACCAGCCCATCGCGTTCAAACGGCGCCAACAATTGCAAATCCTCGGCAAAATAATCGGCAAAGTTGATGCCGAACTGACGTTCTATGGCCAGGTAGTCCAGTTTGAAATTGCAGATCAGCGTTTTGATCACCTCACGCCGCAAGCAGTCGTCTTCGGTCATCGCCAGGCCGCGCCACAGTGCATGACCTTGCGCTTCGACGCTGCTGTAATAAACCTTCAGCTCTTTCTGGTTCTGCGCATAGCTGTCCCCCAGCATGCTGATGGCGGAGACACCCAGCCCCAGCAAATCACTGTCGCCCTGGGTGGTGTACCCCTGGAAATTACGGTGAAGTTTTCCTTCGCGCTGCGCCACCGCCAACTCATCGTCCGGTCGTGCGAAATGATCCATGCCGATAAACTGATAACCCGATTCGGTCAGGGAGGCTATGGTGTGCTGCAAGATATCCAGTTTCTGCTGCGCGCTCGGCAGATCTGCGTCTTTGATTTTGCGCTGGGCAGCAAACAGGTTCGGCATATGGGCATAGTTAAATACGCTCAGGCGATCGGGGCTTAGCTCTGCCACCCGCTGCAGAGTGTAGGCAAAGCTCTCCGGCGTTTGCTTTGGCAAGCCGTAGATTAGATCGATATTGGTGGAATTAAAGCCGAGCGCTTTAGCGCGAGCAATCAGGGCAAAGATAAAGGCTTCATCCTGCTCGCGGTTCACCAGCCGCTGCACCTCTTTATTGAAGTCCTGCACCCCCATGCTCAGGCGATTAAAACCTTCGCTGCGTAAATGATCGAGCACATCCAGCTCAATCTCACGCGGATCGACTTCGATCGACATTTCGGCATCGGGAAGGAAATCAAAGTGTTGGCGCAGCATCGTTACCAGCTGGCTGATTTGTGCCTTGCTCAGATAGGTTGGCGTACCGCCGCCCCAGTGCATCTGGCCGACCTTACGCCCGGCAAACAACGGTGCACGTTGAGCAATCTCTTGCGCCAGCACCGCCAGATATTCATCGGCCTTGTGTGTTTGACGCGTCACCAGCTTGTTGCAACCACAGAAATAGCAGAGCTTGTGGCAGAAAGGAATATGCACGTACAGCGATAAAGGGCGCTCAGGATAACGCGCCGCGGCGCGTTGAAACGCCGCTTCGTCGTAGCTCTGGTTGAATTCCAGCGCTGTGGGGTATGAGGTGTAACGCGGCCCTGAATAGTTATATTTCTGGATCAGGGCCAGATCCCAGACAATTGCCTGCTCTGACATGCTCACTCCTTCCGATATTTTTTCCTACCGGGCCGGGAGATGGGCAGTTGTCTACGCTGTCTGGCCGCGGAAGCGCTGCGAAAACGCTTTTTGCGTTTAGACAGCCGCCATAGTTTACCGAATAACCACAGCAGATAACACATCAAGAGTAGGGCTATTGACGGGATCAGCCACATGACGCGTTAAATTACGTCTTTCGGGTTACCGCCTTTCAGCAGTTTCAGGATATCTTCCTTTTTCTCTTCTTCTTCGTCGTCTTCATCGTCGCCCAGCTCAATGCCCAGTTGCTCCATCAGGGCATCAATGCGATCCAGAGTCTGGTCAACATAACTCTGATCTTCTGCGCTCAGCGTCTCGCCGTCGTCAATACGATCCAGCAGTGCGTCCAGACGCTCATCATTTTCCAGCTTCGCCAGCTCTTCTTCCGGGGACAGACGTGGTTTGGCTTCGGCCTTAGGTTTTGGCTGCGGCTTGGCTTTTGGCTTGGCTTCGACCACCAGCGCTACCGGCACTTTGCTGCCAATGCGCGGATCTTTGGTCTGCGCGTCGGCCTTGTTCTTTTGATTGGCAGACTCAACCTGGGTGCGAGAACCGGAAGCAAGACCACGGCGCTTTTTCAGACGCTTGCGCTCACGGGCTTCCTGATCGAGCTCCACACGGCTTTTCTTTTTGGTTTTCGACGTCGCCGCGCTGCTGCGTGGTGCGCGAGGTGCTTTTGATGGCTGGTTCATAGCGTATGCTCTTAGGTATGTAGATTCAGTATAGAGATAGATGCTATACGATTGCGGCGGAATCTAGCAGAAAGCGAACAAAGAAAAAAGGCGGCAGGTTAAACCCGCCGCCTTTTTGCACCCTCTTTCGAAGGATATTCCTGCTACGCATTCCGTGCGCACACTCAACATCCAGGTTTTTCCTTTTGCTATAAGCGCATTCCCTGCCGCACTACTTCCTTCATCCTGAAGGGAAAATCATCCATGGTGAAATCCGTTCGTGTCCACTCTTCCTGAGTTTGCTTCCTGCCGGCATCCCAATTGCGGTAACTTCACCATCCCTGTGCTATTTGCAAATTCCGATGCAAATAGATCCATTCCTTCGGTTATTCGTCCTGGCACTCATTAGCACGTCCCGTGCTCTCCCTGAGATTTATCACCCTTCCCGGATGTTCCTTAATCCTGCACAGCCCTGTGCTGCAACTTACTTTACGCTATCAGGGGTCAGGCTCAAGGCACCCGCTGCGTAATAGGCTGATAAAAATACGCATCGGAGAATTAAACACATGTTTTATAATAAAAAGAATAAAAACAACTTTCGAATAAAAGCGACATTACCCCCTATTCGAATGGCAAATGTCTCACAAGCCTGCCCCACATAAATTGCCACACCCAACTGGCCCGGCGCTTAAAAACAGAGAAACACACCATTTTTAGCGCTGATGCAGTTATAATCGCCAACCAGTTAGCCATCCTCACGGAGACGAAAAATTTTGACCAGCAAGAATTACAATTATCATGTGACCCATTTCGTCACCAGTGCGCCCGATATTCGCCATCTGCCGGGGGATGAAGGTATTGAAGTTGCGTTCGCCGGCCGTTCTAACGCCGGTAAGTCCAGCGCGTTAAATACCCTGACCAACCAGAAAAGCCTGGCGCGTACCAGTAAAACGCCGGGCCGTACCCAGCTTATCAACCTGTTTGAAGTGGAAGAAGGTATTCGCCTGGTCGACCTGCCGGGTTATGGCTACGCCGAAGTGCCTGAAGAGATGAAACGCAAATGGCAGCGGGCGCTGGGTGAATACCTGCAAATGCGCAACTGCCTGAAAGGCCTGGTGGTGCTGATGGACATCCGCCATCCGTTGAAAGATCTCGACCAGCAGATGATCCAATGGGCTGTCGATGTCGGCACGCCGGTTCTGGTTCTGCTGACCAAAGCGGACAAACTGGCATCCGGCGCACGTAAGGCGCAACTGAATATGGTGCGTGAAGCGGTAGTGCCGTTTATGGGTGATATCCAGGTTGAGGCCTTCTCCTCACCGAAAAAGATGGGCGTCGACAAACTGAGCCAGAAACTGAACACCTGGTTTAACGAGATCCCGCCGGAAGTGCTACCGGAAGATGATGAAGCCGCCGGCGAATAAAAAGCCGTTGCTCTGCAACAGCCGATGTGGAAACGCATCGGCTTTTTTATGCGCGTTATTCGGGCGCCAGGCTATTTTCGTTATCTAATTACAGTTCTGACTGAAATCCATCATAAATACTTATGATGACTTGGTATTGAGAATCCGATGAGCAGGCCATTTCGGGGGGTAACCTGAAGGAAATAGGTCGCGGGACGAATAAGAAGAACCTATGGTTTGGCTTTGTTTTTACAATAAAAAACGCCCCAGTCAATACTGACTGGGGCGGCTAAATATTCAGCCAAATCCGATTACGTGAAGTAAAAGGTCTGAAAGATAGAACATCTTACCTCTGTACCCTACGCCAGTAACTCTACATGATTTTTTCGCAGTGCAAAAGAATTTTTTGTAGTTTACTTACACAGTTTGGCGCGTAATAACGGCGAGGTTGGGGAAACAATCGCCGTATCCTGTAGCTTAATTACAAAAACTGCTTAGGTTATCGCCAGTTAGCCCATCCTTTAAGAACGAGGCCAGCGAACGGCCGCGCAATCAGTGGGCTTCGTCCCAGTTGGCTCCCACGCCGACATCCACTTTCAGTGGGACAGCCAGCGTCATGCTGTTTTCCATCAGCTCGCGAATGCGTTGGTTAGAGGCTTCCAGCACCGATTCATGCACCTCGAACACCAATTCATCGTGTACCTGCATGATCATACGCACCAGCGGCTCTTCCTGAGCTTGCAACCAGGCGTCCACCTCGATCATCGCACGTTTGATGATATCGGCGGCAGTCCCTTGCATAGGGGCGTTAATCGCCGCGCGCTCGGCCGCCTTGCGACGCATGCCATTACTGGAGCTGACATCCGGCAGATAGAGACGGCGGCCGTCCAGCGTGCTTACATAGCCCTGACTGGCAGCCTGCTGGCGGGTACGCTCCATATATTCCAATACGCCCGGGTAGCGCTCGAAGTAGAGATCCATGTAGCGCTGCGCTTCACCACGCGGAATGCCCAATTGGCGTGCCAGACCAAACGCGCTCATGCCATAAATCAGGCCAAAGTTAATTGCCTTGGCGCTGCGACGCTGTTCGTGGGTCACTTTATCAAGCGGCAGGCCAAATACCTCGGCCGCGGTGGCACGGTGGATATCTTCACCGGCCGCAAAGGCCTTCAGTAACCCTTCATCCTGTGACAGATGGGCCATAATGCGCAGTTCGATTTGAGAATAGTCGGCCGCAACGATGCGGTAACCCTCAGGAGCAATAAAGGCCTGGCGGATCCGGCGCCCTTCGTCGTTACGCACCGGGATATTCTGCAGGTTAGGATCGCTCGAGGAGAGACGTCCAGTAGCCGTCACCGCCTGATGATAAGAGGTATGCACCCGGCCACTGACCGGATTGATCATCAGCGGCAGCTTGTCGGTGTAGGTCGTCTTCAGCTTCGCCAAGCCACGGTATTCCAGGATCACCTTAGGCAACGGGTAATCCAACGCCAGTTCGGCCAACACTTCTTCGTTAGTAGATGGGGCACCACCCGGTGTTTTCTTCAGTACCGGCAGCTTCTGCTTTTCGTAGAGGATCGCCTGCAGCTGTTTGGTTGACGCCAGATTGAAAGGCTCTTCCGCCAGTTCATGGGCCTGAATTTCCAGCTCGGCCAGGCGTTTGGTCAATTCGATGGAGTGCGTGGCCAGAATGCTTTGATCAATCAGCACCCCGGTTCGTTCGATGTGCGACAACACCGGCAACAGCGGCATTTCAATCTCATTGAATACTTTCAGCAGCTCGGCGCTTTCCTTCAATTGCGGCCACATCGCCAAATGCAATTGCAAGGTAACATCGGCATCTTCGGCAGCGTAAGGAGCCGCCTGCTCCAGTGCAATCTGGTTGAAGGTGAGCTGTTTTTTCCCCTTGCCGGCGATCTCTTCGAAGGTCACGGTTTTATGGCCGAGGTAACGATCGGACAAGCTGTCCATATCGTGACGACCGCCCACGCTGTCCAGCACATAAGATTCCAGCATGGTGTCGAAGGCAATGCCGCGCAGGGTAATGTCGTAACGTGCCAGCAGGCCCATATCGAACTTCAGATTTTGCCCGACCTTGAGCGCTTTCTCGTCTTCCAGCAGCGGCTTCAAGGTGGCCAGCACATAATCGCGATCCAGCTGTGCCGGGGCATCGAGATAGTCATGCGCTACCGGCAAATAGGCGGCTTCGCCCGGTGCAATGGCAAACGACAGGCCAATCAAATTGGCGGTCAGGGTGTCCAAACCGTCGGTTTCGGTATCAAACGCAAATACCTCGGCTTTTTTCAGCTTTTCCAGCCACTGCGCGAAAGTATCTTCATCCAGGATGGTGACATAACCTTCTTGCGATAACGTCGCTTCGGCAGGTGCTTTGTCTGTTACGGCAGCGACTGCCGTCGCCTTTGGCGCACTGGCAGCTTTCACGCCGGCACCCTTTTTACCTTCCAGCCAAATACCGGCTTCGACATCCGCCAGCCAGCGTTTAAATTCGTATTGTTTAAACAACTGCTGCAGCACATCGACATCCAGCGCTGATACTTCGAGATCGGCGCAGGTAAGATCCAGTTCGACGTCGGTTTTGATGGTCGCCAGCTTGTAGGAGAGGTAAGCCACCTCTTTGTTCTGTTCCAGCTTGGCCGCCATGGTCTTGGCGCCGCGGAAGCTGAGCGTGGCGATACTGTCGAGGTTGGCATAGAGCGCATCCAGCCCCCCAAGCCCCTGTAGCAGCGCCTGCGCGGTTTTCTCGCCCACACCGGGTACGCCAGGGATGTTATCCGAGGAATCACCCATCAACGCCAGGAAGTCGATAATCAGCTCCGGCGGAATGCCGTACTTATCGCACACTTCCTGTGGACCAAGGATGGTGTTGTTCATGGTGTTGATCAGGGTGACGTTCGGTGTGACCAACTGCGCCATGTCTTTATCGCCGGTGCTGATCAGCACCGCATGGCCGGCTTTTTCTGCCTCCAGTGCCAAAGTGCCAATCACATCATCGGCTTCTACGCCGGGCGTGACCAGCAGCGGCAACCCCATCGCCTTGACCATTTTGTGCAACGGTTCGATTTGCGCGCGCAGGTCGTCCGGCATCGGCGGCCGGTGCGATTTGTATTCTGCGAACAGCTCATCGCGGAAGGTTTTTCCTTTGGCATCAAACACCACCGCAACATGGCTTGGCTGGTACTGCAGCAATAGACTGCGCAGCATGTTCAGCACGCCATACATTGCCCCGGTAGGTTCACCCGCAGAGTTGGTCAGCGGAGGGAAGGCGTGGTAAGCGCGGTAGAGGTACGAGGAACCGTCAACCAGGATTAATGGGTTTTCTGCAATCTGGGCCATAGCGTTTCTTTATCGTGATCGGACATGACGGTAAGCATGCCATAGCTGGCCGCCTGAGACGAACCTTAGCGTGCATTAAGGGCGAAAATCATGTGATTCTGCAAAGCGATCCGCAAGATCCTGCCTGTGGATAACTTTGTGCATAGAAAAGACAACAAATTATAACGATGAGTTTATCGTTATAATGGGAAATAAAAATCCTATTGAAATCACTGCGTTAAACAGTACTATTTTAACTGAAGGTTATTATCGACTTTTACACAATTTGTGGATATAACTTGCGCCGAATTTTAATCGCACTATTAATCAAAATTGGCGCCTCAATTACCATAGCACAAGATGAGCAAGTTGCACGAAAACGCAGCAAATGCCCATTTTTTCCGCTTTAAAACAGCTACTGCTGGCAGGCATTTTCCCCCTATAATGTCGCTAAAATATTTTTTGTTCATGCATACTGGCATGTAACGCTGTTCTCACCAACCGTCAGCCTATAACCATGCCAAGATTGCTATCCCCTGTTATTTTTATTGTTTCCAGCCTGCTCGCCATTTTGGTCACCGTACTGTGTTCGATCCCCATTACGATCGCCGGCGTCATTAAGTTACTGGTGCCCTTTCCTGCCGTATGGCGGCGTATCTCCGCCTTCGCCGACTTTATGATGTGGTGCTGGTGCCTGGGGTTATCGCTGCTATTACGTATTAACGGCCAACTGCGCTGGGATATAGAAGGGTTGGAAGGCCTGGATCGAAAAAACTGGTATCTGCTGATCAGTAATCACGAAAGCTGGTCGGATATTGTGGTGCTGTGCGTATTGTTCCGTAACCATATTCCAATGAATAAGTACTTTCTTAAACAGCAATTGGCCTGGGTCCCTTTTGTCGGTCTGGCCTGCTGGGCGCTGGATATGCCCTTCATGAAACGCTATTCGCGCGCCTATTTGCTCAAACACCCGGAAAAGCGCGGTAATGATATCGAGACCACACGCCGTTCTTGCGAGAAGTTTCGTAAACGCCCGACCACCATCGTTAATTTTGTAGAGGGCTCGCGCTTTACCGAAGCCAAGAAAATTAAAACTCGTTCGCCCTACCGTAATTTATTAGCCCCTAAAGCTGCCGGTATTGCTTTTACACTCAGTGCATTAGGTAAGCAGTTCGATAAGGTGTTAAACGTCACCCTGCTCTATCCAGATAATACTGAGCGGCCTTTTATGGATATGCTGTGCGGCCGGTTAAAACGCATTGTGGTAAGGGTTGAATTGCTGCCAATCGAGGAAAGCATGCATGGCGATTACTTTAACGATAAGCAGTTCAAGCGACGTTTCCAGCTTTGGCTGAACACGCTGTGGCAGGATAAAGACAGATTGCTGGATAGATTGAAACGGCAATGAAGTTAAAAAAAAGCCGGCTAAGCCGGCTTTTTTACTTTAAATTTCGGTTACTTCTGCTCGCTGAGGAATTTAACCACGTCGGCGAATTGCTTCACGTAAGCATCCATCGAACTGGTGTCCAGGCCGTCATTTTTAACCATGTATTTGCCGTTAACAAATACCGCCGGTACGCCACGCAGTTGCAGATCTTCTGCAGCTTTCTCCTGTTGAACCACCAGGGATTTAACTACGAAGCTGTTCAGAGCCCCGTCATAATCAGCCGCGCTCACGCCTGCTTTCACAAACACGTTGCGGATATCATCAGGCGTTTGTACGGTCTGGGTTTTCTGCACCGCTTCGAACATCAGCGGGCTGACTTTATCTTCCACACCCAGCGCCATTGCAACAGCCCATGCCTGAGTCAGTTGCTTACCCAATGGCCCCAGGAACTCAACGTGGTACTTGGTCATTTTAGTGCCCGCAGGCAGCGCTTTTTTCACATTTTCGGAAACGTGATAAACCTGCTCGAACTGATAGCAGTGTGGGCAATAGAAGGAGAAGAACTCCAGTACCTGAGGTTCACCCGTCACTGGCTTGTCCAGGGTGACATACTGGGTACCATCGCTAAACTGCGCAGCCGAGGCACTGAATGCCATTACCATGCCAACGAGCGCCAACCAAATTTTCTTCATAAGACTAAACTCTCCATTGTGTTAAAGCTTCAATACATTGGCATCAGCTGCAGAGGGGGCTCCTGCAACAGCTTAACCTGTTCGGTGAATGCCGCCGTCTGAGACAACCAAAAATCAGACTCCGCCATCCACGGAAAACTTTTAGGGAACGCAGGATCTTGCCAGCGGCGAGCAACCCATGCCAGGTAGTAAACCATACGCATAGCACGCAGCGGCTCGATCAACGCCAACTCACTTTGATCAAACTCAGCAAACTCTGAGTACGCTTCCAACAAAATATCTAACTGCATCAAACGATCGCGACGCTCACCGTGCAACAACATCCACAGATCCTGTATCGCCGGCCCGTTACGCGCGTCATCAAGATCAACAAACAGTGGGCCATCACGCCACAGAATATTGCCCGGATGGCAGTCACCGTGCAAACGCCGCAGCTGCCAATCCTGATGCCAATGCTGTTTGATCGCCTCAATCAGCTTGTCAGTCGCTGCAAGAAAGCTGTCACGCTGCGCTTTGGGCAACAGCGCGCAGCCCGCCAAAACCTGACGCGGTAAAGTGAGGTACTCCTCGATGCCCATCGTCGGACGTTCAACAAACAGGCTTTCGCTGCCCACCTGATGAATGCGCCCCAGGAAACGGCCAACCCACTCCAGTTGATCGAGATTGTCGATCTCATACTGCCGCCCGCCAACGCTGGGAAAAACCGTAAAAAAGAAACCGTTGTGCGTATGCAGCGTATTGCCCTGCAGAACTAATGGGGCAACTGCAGGGATCTCCGCCAGAACAAGATCATGGGAGAACTGGTGTTCTTCACCAATTTGTTTCGCACTCCAACGTTCGGGCCGATAAAACTTCACCACATAACGCTTACGATCCTCGTCCATAAACTGATAGACGCGGTTTTCGTAACTATTAAGCGCCGTTAGCCCGGAGTCTACACGCAGGCCAACCCCTTCCAGCGCGTCCATAATCAGGTCGGGCGACAGGGTCTGAAAATTAAAAGCTGAGTTGTTCATAACAACATTCGGTTTCGTTTGGGCGACATCACAATGCCGGGATTGAGAAATAGTAGCATTAATGACGGGTTGCACGAGCAACGGCTTCACCCCGGCGCACGAATGCTAATCCTTGATCACGCCACGGGCGCGTAGCAGTGCCGTTTTGAAATCTTCCTCATAATCCTTTTTCAGACCGGGGATCTGTTCGTTGCCGGCGCTGCCGCGCATTTTCAAATGGTAGATCAGGATATCATCGCTCAGTTCAGCCAGATTGCCCTGAAAGCCAGCTTCCTGCGCCAACTTCTGTAAAAACTGGATCAGATTAAGATCCGGATCTTCCTGCCAGGCCGGGTGCAGAAGCTCAATCAGCTCGTTTACGCGGTGCGTTTTCATCGCAATATTGTCCAATAGAATCAATAAACACACAAAGTAACAGGCTTGCCAACACAGTGAAAGAAGCAGCTTGTCAATAAAGGTAAATCCTGATGCCATACCTGCTTTAGCGCTACAATCATGGCGTTAGTCACAATGCGGAATTTGAAATATGCATGAAGAGATTACCGGCATTATTCTGGCCGGAGGGCGTGCCACTCGCATGGGCGGGGAAGATAAAGGTCTGGTTCCCATTGCCGGCATCCCCCTGTATCAGTATGTGCTTGCCCGGCTACGGCCACAGGTCGGGCCGATAGCCATCAACGCCAATCGCAATCAAGCACGGTATAGGGAAAGTGGCCTGCCGATAATTGGCGATCTGATCCCTGACTTTTCAGGCCCGCTCGCCGGTATGCTGGCCGGCCTGAAATACGCAACGACCGAGTGGGTGGCCTTTGTCCCCTGTGATGTTCCTGACTTTCCTGCAACGCTTATCGAGAAACTCTGGCAACAAAAAGGAAGTGCGATAGCCGCCTATGCCAGTGATGGGGAACGGGCTCACCCAACGCTAGCGCTATTGCACACCAGTCTGGCGACTCCGTTGGAGGATTATCTGGCCCGCGGGGAACGCAAGCTGATGCTGTTCCTGGACGCTGCGCGTGCACAGCAGGTGGAGTTCAAAGGGCAACAATCGGCCTTCCACAATATTAATACCCTTGAGGACTGCCGACGTTGGGTAAAAGAAAAAGGAATTATCCATGAATAGCCCTTCCCAACCCCCTCTACTGGCCATTGCTGCCTATAGCGGCACGGGCAAAACCACTCTGCTTAAACAATTGATTCCTTTATTAAAGCAGCGGCAAATCCGCGTAGGGCTGATCAAACATACTCACCATGATATGGATGTCGATACCCCCGGCAAAGACAGTTATGAACTGCGCAAAGCCGGTGCCGACCAAACGTTGGTCGCCAGCAATAACCGCTGGGCATTAATGACAGAAACGCCGGAACAACCCCCACTGGATCTGCAATATTTGGCGAGTCGTTTTGATACTGGCAAGGTGGATATCATTTTAGTCGAAGGGTTCAAGCATGAGCCCATCAGTAAAATCATTCTCTATCGTGAAGAGGTGGGTAAACCACTGGAGGATATGCTGGACGAGTTTGTGATCGCCATTGCCAGCGATCGATCAATCACTGGCAATACCCCACTGTTGGATCTTAATGACCCAGAGTGCATCGCTGACTTTATCGGGGACTGGTTAAAAAGCGCAGCCTAGCTGCGCCTTTTTCTTTCGCACACAGCAAAAAGGCCATCCTTGCGGATGGCCTCT